>Ga0214478_100770_pt1 | contig 17935 bp, 18 predicted proteins | sample M1_20Mar14CPVII9_2_FD_178001 | JGI IMG/M metagenome (GOLD analysis project Ga0214478, IMG submission 178001) | Marine eukaryotic communities from Monterey Bay, California, United States - M1_20Mar14CPVII9sort6BwellD7 | ecosystem: Environmental > Aquatic > Marine > Unclassified | place: USA...
ACCGTGGCAACAAAATATTGATAACTTTACAGTAACTGGTAGTACTAATAAAACACTGCCATCGTTGTCGTCGTCTCTATTACAGCAGAAGCCACCACCACCACCACCACCACCATTACCTGAGATACCACATAAAGATCAAAAGGAGTTTATACAGAGTGCTCATAACAAATTGAATAATATAGATCACGATTGGATATTAGAATTTACTAAACTTATTACAATCAAGAAACCAATTGGAGAATTGGATAACAACAAGAGGAAGCTTAATCCAAAAGAGACGATTGAAAATCTGAAGAGAATCAAAACATTACATAATCCAGAAGTGAATGAGAGGCAGCCGCCCGCTAATGGTGTTTTATTTCCAAAGTGGTTATTGACGAGAGATAATATATACACAGATGATAGTGATATTGTTAGTAAGAATAAGAGATTACATAAAACGGAGGCAAGATTGAAAGCATGTGTTGAGGGTGGACTCCATATACCTTATAGTAAACTCAAACCGCTTACAAATCAGGAACAGAAGAAGGTTGATAAGAGGAAGAAGCGGAAGTATAAGCCCACCGAAGAGGAACAGATGTCTATACCTTCTAAAGATGAATTGGAGCTGATGACAAACGCCAACTTAAAGAGTGAACTCAAACAATATGGACTAAAAACTTCCGGTAGAAAGAAAGAGCTAATTGATAGACTATTAGGTAAAGATGAAGTAGTTATTGATCCGAGAGATAATAAAAATGGTTTATGTTTCAGGCGTTACCTTGGTGTTTACCTTGATGGTACTGCTTGTGGTTGGACACTGAGCTTAGATTATAACTTACCGAATGCAACAATACAACACGTGTTAGTGCCAATATTCAAAGCTACAACATCAGCAACATCAACATATGCCATTAGTCGTCCTATTGATAATGATATAGAAACTGTATATTACAATGGGAGTAGTTATAGCGCGGCAAAATTCAATTACTGTAAAATTAATGAATCTTATGTATTTGTCGACATCAACAACATATTGGATTTAGGGGAGAATATGGCTTATTGTATGGTTGGAAATTATTGCACCGATGAGGTTATTCAGAGTTGCAAAACAGCCACCAGTAAAATGACACACAATCTCATATTCTATCTCATGGTATGTTGCCATGTTAGATACGATCAAGATAAGAAAAGGATAGACAATCAATCTACTTTGAAAAGGGAACATATACTATACCATGAACACAAAACCGAGTTGGATAATATCTTACAATTAGAAACAGAATTCATATCTAAGCTTAAAGATGCATTCAGTAGTGTGGAAGCACTTGCATTTATATTCGGAGATGCTAGTAACAATAACAAAATGAGATTAGATTGGTCTGACTTTGAACGGTTATTATGGTTGGGCGTAAGTCCATTATCATTGTATTATCTATTTCACAGAAATGAAGAGGAACGAGATAGATGTTTGAAGGTAATTAATAAGTTAATACAAGACAAGTTCCCCGGTCATGTACGAGTCAGTACGCAGGATGATATATATGGCTTGCAACCGCATGTGACAGAATACATTAATAATACTATGTTGTGGCAGTGTGAATTGATTATTGGTATCTCTGCACAGTCTACTGATGCAGATACATTCCACAGGTTTAGGCAACACTGCTTTCAATTATTTATTGTGTGGATCAAGTAAGATTTTGACAGAGTTCGGTCAAAAGTTGAATGAGTTTTTTATTGACAACCTTGATTTACATGGAGATGATAAGTTGGGAGATAGATCATTAGATAAAGTTCATTATATCAATGATGTGAGGGATTATGTTATTAACAACTGGGGTTCAATCAAAGAAACTCAATCTGATCTTACTGGTGACGATCCACTTATCACAACAATCCAACATCTGAAGAATCATATTGAATATGTGGCGAGTGAAAATGGTTATAGTTTAGGTGGAGGGTACTTTAATAAAGATTATCTCAAGGAAATGATTAAATCTGAGTGCGAGAAAAAATTAGCTGAGTTGGAACGAGCAAAAAATGAGAAGCGAAATGGGTGGGTCTATGGTAAGAATGACGAGATTGTTATTCCACCAAAAGGTCATGGTGATGGTGGTGGTGGTGGTGGCTTCTGCTGTAATAGAGACGACGACAACGATGGCAGTGTTTTATTAGTACTACCAGTTACTGTAAAGTTATCAATATTTTGTTGCCACGGTAATTTCTTAATCCTTTCTTCTCTCACCTGTTTAGGAGGTTCGACAGGCTCGGGATTTAACATTAAATCCCAACAATTATCAGTTTGTGCATCATACCATGTCTGTGGTATATACTGCATTTGGGCGGCCTTTCTTTTTTTAGGACGAGTAGTAGTATTAGATACTGCCGCATTAGATGTAGTAGTATTAGACACTGCCGAAGCATTAAATGTAGATGATACTGCATTTGTAGATAACAATGTTGCCGCAGCCGCCGATGCCGCCGATGCCGTAGATGTAGTAGATGAACTATTAGATATACTACTATTATTAGATGCCACAGTCGTAGATATAGAAGCCGATGTTGCTGATTGTGATACAACTGCCTTCCTATTCTCTCTATTATTATCCTTCTTCTTACTATCCTTTTTACTACTCTTCTTATTATTATTACTATTATTACTAGGATTAATACTATCATCATCACTATTCTTCTTCTTCTTATTCTTATCTAAAGCAGCGGTAGCACTACGCTTCTTTCTCCTCCTTACAACACCTGGTAGGAGACGATTCTCTATCACTTCTTTTGCTACAGACTCCTCAACTGGTTCTATAACTCTACCATTTGGGGTTTGATTGTATTGAACAAAACTACCGAGTTTATCATTAATTATATGTTTATAGATCTTGTCAACAACTTTATCACATTCAATTGTATGATAGCGAAAAGCTTTTGCTTTGAATTTCTCTTCATATTCTTTTTCAAACTGTGTTGCATATTCATATAAGTAGGAATTACCGGCGGGTAAATTATATTTATTATGAAATTGACGACATTTGCATACAACATCAAATGGATTTAATGTATCAGCGGGCGACACTACTGAAGGCATATTGATGATGGCACAATAGAAAAATTAGTAATATGGTAGGTACACTCTAGGTAGTTGACTGGTATTCGAGACTGCAAGTGGTATCTTAAGATACCTCCTCAAAAGCATACATACATCTCAACACAAAGAGGTACTATTGCACTATGCTAATCTCTATACTATCGTTTTCTTTTCTTTAAATCTACCGAAAAAAGGACAAATAGAGACATCAAGCTTGACGCTAAGCTTCTCAAGTATACCAAACGGATCGGTCACTACCTTCCAAAGGGGACAAGTGGAGTGCCTGTTCTAAGAGCAATCTTAACTATCCCTTTTCGGTGTTGGATGTGAGCAATCTCATCATGTCCTTGAAACATCCCTGCAATGCCATCTAAGATGATACCAACATTTGACTCCTTTTTTGTTAATGTATCTACAATGTTCTTGGTTTTAGCAGCCACATACCCAACTTTCTTAATGTAAGATGATATGAGAGGTAACTTCAATACAACTGGCGCGCAAGTCCATTGAGTTAGTCTATCATTAAACAACTTACTCCATATTGGATAGGATGTAATACCCAAGGGAGCTAAAATGCCGTTGTAACGATTTACGAAGACGAAAGAGAGACGCGATTGCAATATATGTTAGACATTGAGGTTACAATAGCAATCAAATAAGGCAGATAGAAGTCAGATAAATAGCCAAGTCACCAAGACTTCATATTGAACATAACACACGACAAAATCGGACTTTCCAGCACCATGAGGAATACAACAAAATATCACAGGAGAATCATCTAATGCAGGTCTGGAGATTGAGTCAGGCCAAACAAATCGTAAAGATGTATACTTTTGATTATTCCGTTCAGTATGAAGGTATTGGTTATCTCTAATATCATTTGATAATTCCTTTGGTCTATTGTACTTTTTAATAAAGTAAGGAAAGAAGTAGTACTTGCTAAGAGTAAATAATATACCAAAGTAACCAATGAAGAGCTTTAGACATATCATGCCAATGTAATCTGTGAGAGCTGCTGCCAATAACAATATTGGTAATGCAAAGATTAGTGTATTACCAATCATGTATAGAGCAATACCAATAATCCTCTCAATCTCAACAATACTATCTAATGGAGCTACTTTGTTCAATGATGACGGTGGGAATTTGCCATTGACAGTTGTTGTTCGAGCTAGCCAATTTGTTGACATGAGTTTCCTTATTAAATAACTCATCAGGAAGACTAAAACAGTCTAGTTTGTGGTATTTCATTGTGTATACTTTGATTATTTCTTGATCCAATGATTGATTTAGAGATATGATGAGACTAGAGTAGGTATGTTTACCTACTCTTATTTTTCACAGAGGAAAGTCCGGGGGCATTAATTGCTGAATGGGCATTTGAATCTACTATACACTCTCATAACTCATAAGCTAAAATGGCGGCATATATGAGAGCCTATCTGCTATCTTTACATCGATACATATTATAACATAACTCAGTAGTTCAGTATCAATGAAAAGAGTGTTTGCAACCGTAGGCACAACATCTTTTGACGATTTCACCCAGTCGTTATGTTCTCTTCATTTTCTAACCGCAATGGCACATCATCATCACGAGGTGGTGGAGACATCATTACAATCCGTCTCATTGCACTCATCTATGCATTCGCCATCAGCTTTATTATCATCCTCGGATGTATCAGTTCATGGTCATTCTCAGTCATCGTCTTTGACCTCTTCCTCGTTATCGTCCTCAGTGGAATTGTCATCCACTCAATCATCATATTATGATTTTGTTTTGACTATTCAGTATGGCAAAGGTATATGTCCTCTTGCTTTCATACCTTCTTCTTTGATGATTAATGAAGGACAAAGGGTACAGAATGAGAAGACTGATAATAATGATGATGGTAGTGGATCAGTAATGATATGTGTACCGATTGATAGGGCGTTGATATCGGCCGACAATAATGACAATGATACACAAAATACAAACACAAAACAACAACAATATTGCAATATACGTATACAATGGTACAGATTTCTACCTTCATTATCAGCTGAAATGGAGCGTGCAGATATAATACTATGCCATGCTGGGGCAGGTACTTTATCGGAAGCATTGTCAATTTCAGAAGAATCAACTAAATCAATTGAAGGGAAAATACAAAGAAAGATTATAAATGCAGTGATTAATACAAAGTTAATGGACAATCATCAAACAGAACTAGCAGAAGAGTTGGAAAAGCGTAAACATATTTGTGTCACTAGAGATTGTATATCAGAATGGACAACAGATGATAAAGCAACACAGTTTTGGAACAATATACGAGTATTCTCACCCTTACCTTTCTACTCTGATTATGCGAATCAGAAGCGGCCTGTAAATAATATCAGTAGCTTTCAGAGAATTGTCAATCATGTAATGGGATTCAGTGAAGTTATGAATACAAAGAAGACACACTAGTTATTACATATTGTATGTAAGACACGAACAATATAAAGGGAACAGGAAATTTTAATGCATGCACAAAATATATGAGATATTAACATTAAGAACACTTCGATCTATCTGTACAAAAGGCTTCTTAAACTGTTGCCGGTAACTCCAACTTGCTGCTGCTCGATCTATCAGGCTGTTGAGACTCTTCTAGTTTCTCGCCATCTTTGTCTTCTTGGTTTGGTTGCTCTTCTTTCTCTTCAACAATAGTCCAACTGCCACACTTGAAGCCTGATTCGTTATCTTTTATCCAAATGGTAATGATGGCTGCTAGGAGACTACTACATGTACCTGCTAAGAAACAAGCAGCGAGCCCAAGTCTAGCGTCACTGCCTGGATCATAGCCAGGTATGTTTTCTACCGCACCACCAGCATATGTATATAAAAAGCCACTTCCTAATGTTCCTAGTAGGCGACCAAGAGCATTACTCATATAGTAGAATCCCACACTAACAGCAACCTTGTCTGTACTTGCATACTTTACCACCAAGAATGAATGTATTGATGAATTGATTGCAAATATAATTGCAAATGAAATTATGATAATGATAAGCCATGCTATCATACCACTCAAGCGATACTGTCGAAAGACTTCACTTGCATAAACGACGATTGTTGCGATAAGTGTAGGATAGCAATTTATCATTCCCCAAAATACCTCAGTCATCTTATTTGGAGGTGTTTGATTCAATGGACCAGTAACTAATTGTGGTGTCCAGCTCTGTACTTGACCATAAAGAATGATATAACCACCAAGAAATGCTCCAACTACTACTCTATCAAGACCAGTTCCTCCACAACCACCTCCAGTGTTCACCGAAGCACAGAAGTCAAGAGATGGATCGCAAACTGCACCATTAGTACAAGTATCATCTTCTGGTTCACAAGCATATTCTGGACCCAATGCATTGCAGTCTGGACTTCGAAGATAAAACGGAAGCTATAGATGTGATAGATCAATATTATTAGAGCTTGCTCAAATAGGAAAGACATATGATACGCATTTGACACACAGACACACTCACCGGAACTTCAAACCAGAAATCTCTTGAAGCAAATAGAAATAACCTGGCCAAGCTCAACACATTCAAGTTGAAATTATCCAGTTTGAATATCTCCTTCAGAGAACTATTCTTTTTCTTTGCAGTACCTAAATCTTTATCTAAACCCCATATGGCAAAGGGCATTGCAATAACAATCAACCCCATCATGAATCCTAATGCCAACTCATAGCTTACTTCGAGCAAAGCACTACCTAAGAAATAACCTATACCTTTGAGTGAATTCTTCCAGCCAGTTAGTAATGAAACTAATCGGAATAGACGTGTATGCTTTCCTTCTAGGGTGACAAGCTTAGTAACAGTCTTACCGCCCAACTTTGTTAGATCCTTTGCTATCCCAGCAAACATTTGAGCAATTGTTACATATATGATTGCAGTTTCTTTTGAAAAATCATCTTTCCAACCAAATAACAGCCCATAACTAAGTATCTGTAAACAAAGGCCCAATATCAATGTAAATCGGATACCCCATCTAGCTCCCATCGTACCCGCTGCCAAGTTTGTAAATACTCCTGCTAATTCATATAATGTAAACATAATTGCAACTTCGAGTGCAGAGAATGATTTGTTATAGGCATGTAGTAGTACAATCATTCGTATTGCTCCATCAGTTACTGTAAAGAGTAGATATGTTATAGAGATGACAACAAAGGGTCGTAGACAAGGATCAGAAAATCCCCAACCTTTGATTTCATCTTCCTCTTGTGGTTGTTGTGTATCAGATGAGATTATTATTGCATCATTGTGTTGCTCGACACTATTTTTCTCGGCGGTGCCATCTTCGACGACAACCATGACTTTAGAGCTATGATATGCTTGCCAATAAATGCTATACGTCTGCTATTATTGTTCTATCATATATTACCATCCTCTCTAGAGCAACATCGCGTGAGGGATTCACTGAATTTTTACTCAAATGATGATACGTTTCTTGCATTATGAGAATAGAAAAAAACAAAATAATATCAAACCTACTCTTGATTGAATGGTTGGATATTCATATGGTATTGCAGAGAGAGTATTCATATAGTTTAGTTATTATTGCAGAGTACCTTAATCGGATGCACAAAAATAAATATACATATCTTACAAATGACGACTACTACACAACAAGTCGATACAAACACTGGAGTAATCGATAATAATATACATATATTTGAACCTAAAAAGATATCTGCTATAAGAGGCACTATTGTCACTGTTCATCCATGGGCTGCCCTTGGAGGTAGTGAGCATAATACCATTGGTCTAGCTCGGCATATCATCAACACCAAGCTGAAAGATGATACAGGTTGGAGAGTTATTACATTCAATATGCAATCAACGCCAATCTTAAAGGGTGGTATTCTGGGCGGTGTTCTAAGTGCACATTCCTTTGAAGTCCAGCAAATTATAGATGTGGTGAATTGGGTTAGTAAAAGGTATGGAAGAGATCACAATATCATTCTATTGGGATCTTCAGCGGGTGCGCCTCAAAGTGGCTCAGCTCTTGCACAACTAGAACAGGAAAAGAATGTAAATATATCAGCTTACATTGCTGTTGGATATACATTCGGCAAGCTGGCTTCGATTGGATTTTACAAACATTTCAATTCAATAGTAACTGCTACATCTCCAAAATTATTTTTTATGGGAAGCAAAGATGAATTTACATCAGGAAAGTCCGCGTTCGCATTGTTTATAGTATGAATTCGTGTGTTCAGTATAAAGTCTCGACGACTTCACTGCTTTGTTTGACCTTAGTTTGTTTTTATTGATTGCCCTTGCATATCATATGTACTAACATATGTTATAATCTCCTCTCTTTCATCATCATAAACTGAGTTCACGTCAGTTGATCAGCTAGAAGATATGGTAAAGAAGATGAGATCAAATAGTAAAGTTGACATAGAGATTGTAGCAAATGTAGGACACTTCGAGTTGGAAAGTCCGAGATATGATGCACATGTTGCACAGTTAGTGTTGGAATGGCTTGACAAGGTTGTAATCGCTTGACATACTGGCTTTACATACAACAATTTTGTAGCTCTAGTGTATGTTTAATTTACATTTGATATTGACTGGTATCATGGTAACAACCCAACCGAGTCCTCGCCACCTTTTCTTACTATGACTTCAGTTGCCTCGATGCAGAAGAAGTGTGCTCTTAAATACCGAGTGACTCCAATGGGAATTAGAAATAGAAATAGATTCGCATACCAATACAAAAGATTGACAATGCCCAATACCTTCAATGGTAATGGTAATAGTGAAGTGCGTGCTACCCATGCTTGAAGAGATGATAGCCTTAGTGTATTGTAAGATACCGGTATGAGTATTCTAATGGGTAATGGTAATAGTGAAGTGCGTGCTAGTGCCTCTGACAGTGCCTGACAACAGAGTAAGAACATATGTCCTCCTATTATTCTTTTAATCTCTGTAATATGACTACCAACATTAATCCACTCTTTTATAGTTGGAAATTTGCTCTGTAATAATAGTTGTGTTAATATAATTGTAGGTACAAGTAATGATACGATTCCACCGATTCTCAGCCATATTCTATATGCTCTTGAATTTGTCAATGCACCTAAAGGGTTTGCAACAAGTGTAGGAACATGTCCTTTCAATTGTGGTAATGAAGGCATATTGACAATTGTTTCATCTGCAGTCCCCTGTTTGGGTGATCTACACCAAGATGCTAATCCAATAAAGTATGTACTCATTCCAAGTACAGATATTACATGTTGTATGTCAACACAATTTACACTAAGTAATGCTAATGCTAATAAAGCAGGTCCTTTGCTAATAGCAGTTGTTTCTTCAGTGGATCGAGCTTTTCGGGATGATGCAGTCGCTGCTGATTGAAGAAGATGCGATAGTGTTGAACGAACTGCATGGCGTTTACTTCTTCTTCTTATTGTTGATTGTGGTGCTGTCGTGTCATTAACATTTATTATAGATGAAGATATAGAGGTATCCTCCAATAGATTCTTTGCAAATTGTGGAATAATACCACTTGGAAATGATGAAGACAAAAGTATTGGCTCTTCATTACATTCAGGCCATATTTCTGATCCTTTACCGTATGTTTGTTGTATCCTTGTTGTTGTATATGTATTGTAATGTCGTGTGGTATAATATTGTTGTTGTCTATGTGATGATTTTGTGATGTGAGGTATCCTAGTACCAGTGGGAAATGATATAGCCAATTGCAATGGTATTATTATTATATAGGATATTATTATATGAAACATGATGGTGTTGTGATAATGCAGTAACCCCCTTGCTTCCCCCTTATCGTCATCGTACATGATAGTCGACAATCTTGAAAGTTGAAGATAAAATGATGGCGGGATAAAAAGGATACAACGTTTTTCATCGAGTGCTTTACTGTTTTTTTTAGCCATCCAACCACTTGCGCTGCGTCATACAGGTACAATTTAGTTATAGTATCAATATCGCCACGATATTGTATATCATGAAGTTATCATCATCTACCCTCGCCATCTGTTTGGCAATATCGTCAACAAATGCTTTCACAACCAATAAACCACAAATATCAAAATCAATAACAACATCTTCTTTATATGCCACTCCTCCAACATCTTCCAACTTTCTAACACCAGAGTTGGCACAATCATGTATTGATACTGCTTCCGGAACACCACTATATGCATACTCACTTGAGACGCTTGCTAAATCTGCAGATGACTGTTTGGCATTCCCAAACGCATATGGATTAACAGTACGATATGCCATGAAGGCATGTCCAAATGGGAGTATATTAAAATATTTCCTGAGTCGAGGAATATGTATCGATGCTAGTTCAGGATTTGAAGTACGCAGGGCAATGGATATGGGTGTACCTCCCGAGAAGATTAGTTTAAGTTCACAGGAATTACCACAAGACTTTGAAGAGTTGGTGAAAATGGGTGTTAAGATTAATGCATGTTCTGTATCACAATTGGAACGATTTGGGAAAGCATGTGCGGGCACATCTCAAAAGGTTGGTGTGCGTATCAATCCAGGTGTTGGATCGGGTGGATTCTCATCTTCTGCTACAGGCTTTTCTAAAACAAATGTCGGTGGTCCTGCATCATCATTTGGTATTTGGCATGAAACTGTTACAGATGGTACCGTCCCCTCCATTGTTGATAAGTATGGCTTAGAGGTTGAAAGGGTACATACACATATCGGATCAGGATCTGATCCAGCAATTTGGCAAAGTGTTGCAAAGAAATCGTTATCATTCTGTGCTATTTGGGATACTGTCACTGCATTGAATTTAGGCGGAGGATACAAGGTTGGGCGTAATCCAGACGAGAAGACAACCGACCTGGGTGAGATTGGTGCTCCAGTTACTGATGCATTTAAGGAATTTGCAAAAGAACATGGAAGAGAATTGAAGTTGGAGATTGAACCTGGAACATACTTAGTTGCAAATGCTGGTGCTCTTGTGACTACAATCCAAGACAAGGTGAGTACTATTATTTCATCGTTGTGTGTTATTGTATATGTTGTTTCTGTAAAATTTGTTGATATTAATAAAATCGTATTCTTACCATTATTCTCCCTCGCTGTTGCTGTTAGGTATCAACCAAGTCAGGAGAAGATGGACACATCTTTCTCAAGATGGATGCTGGTATGACAGATGTTTTACGTCCATCTTTATATGGAGCAATCCATCCAATTACAATTCTTCCAGCTTCAGGTAAGACTGAAGATGTCGGTACCTCTACTGAAAGTGTTGTCGTAGTTGGGCATTGCTGTGAGTCGGGAGATCTTATGACACCTAAGCCTGGTGAGCCAGAGGCGCTTGAGGAGCGTGCATTGCGTACAGCAAGCATTGGAGATGTAGCCGTAATGGACGGAAGTGGTGCCTACTGCGCAGGAATGTCGACTAAGAATTACAATAGTTTCCCGGAGGCACCAGAAGTATTAGTTGACTTGGATGGGAAGGCACACCTGATAAGGGCGAGACAGAGTTTGAAACAGATATATGAGAACGAGGTTGATGTTCCCAATGGACTGTTCTAAAGGTGGTGCATAGTGATATAGATTATGTAGAGAATAACATTAACCCTCTACACAACTGCTGAGATATACAAGTTAGTTTGATACACAGGATTGCGTACTGTGCACAGCATCCAGGAAAGACATGGATACCGTGTATAGTAGATGGCGTGGAAAATCTAAAATGACACACATAAACAACTCTCATAAAAAATGAATAGCCACAACTATCATCAACAATAACAATTAGTTCTTGTCGCCCTCCATCTACCTCCTCCTCCTCTTTGCAATATGAATACTAATAAGAAGATAGAGAAGCCCAAACGTCCACTCTCAGCGTACAATTTGTTCTACCGTTATAAACGCATTTTGCTTCTCAATGAAGTATCTAATGATGATACCGACAAACTAATGACAACACCTCCTGGACTTGAGGGGATCAATATTTACAATGTATCATCCCCTCTATCTTCTTCAGAATATTTGAAGGAACGTCGTCGTAATGCTATTAGAGAAACACTGGTAGATAATCTAAACCCCAATACTTCGCCTCGTATTCACAAAGCAGGTAATTCAAAGTTGAACTTCCTTGAAATGTCTAAACTAATGGTCGCTAGTTGGAAGGGTATTGATGAGTTTGCATTATCGGGTGAGTGGTTAATATGCATTGTTTATATGTTGTTTTATTTGTGTTTTGGCAGTATTATTTTATGTATGATAAATTTATGCATATCTTATGCACATAAATTTAACTCACAAATTTCCTCTTTATATCCCATGCAGTGTTTGAAGAATTAGCTGAAGAAGGCCGAAAGGTATACAAAGCTCGAGTAGCCGAGTATGAGAAGGTGAATGGGGTTTCGTCTCTCAAATCCACCTTCCCTTCCAAGAAATTGATTGCTCATGTTGAGACTCCTCCTGCTATCAGTCTCCCTGTCATTAAGGATTTACCTGTGGAACAGCCATTTTTTATCAACGAAGCTGCCGTGTCCCCTCAGTTAAGCAGTAATGTCATGCAGGTAGTATTGCCTTCTACTTCTGTTGAGGTTTCCTCCAGCGTGCTCCTCCCTACCAAGTCTACAGTTACACCCAGAGTATTAACTAACAAGAAGAAGGATGTTAAAGCTGCAGCAGCTGCGAAAGACGACAATCGTCCCAAACGTCCATTATCCTCCTATAACTTATTCTATAGGTTTAAGCGCCTAAAGCTTCTTGAGGCATATGATCGCGGAGAGACATCCAAGGAAGCCACTCGTCGTTTGATTGCTGCTACGCCAGGACTCGAATCATATCCGTTCTTGCAAGAAGCTATGAAAGGTATTGAAGAGGGAGCTTTCCTCGGCACCGTCTCTACTACTGATGTGTTGAATCTCAGGAGGTGAGAAAACAGAGTATACTTATTTTCTTTTCATTCTTCTTTGTTGTGTACTAATAATGTGCTCATATCATTTGCTTATTACAGTAACGAGATCCGTCAAACACTAGCTTATTTCTTGTCGGCTAAAGATTCCCCTCGTTCACACAAGAAGGTTCAGGACGGCGACTTGACCTTTCAGGAGATTACCAAGATTTTGTGTGCAACCTGGAAAGCGCTTGATAAGCATTCATTTAAGATATTTGAGGAATTGGCTGAAGAGTCAAAGGGTATTTACAAGCGACGCCTTTCCGAATATGAAGAAGAAAAGACACTCTTGTCTCACCCCATGAAGAAGATCAAGATGAGTGTTGAGCAACAACCCAATCCTGACATGATGGGTATGTTCTATCCCACGACTACTGCAGTGATTCCTCCTCCTCCTCTGTTTAATCCAGTGTCTCCAGTATCATCTAAAAGTTTGACATCGTTGAACTTTGGCTTGAACTTCTCCTCTGAAGGCAACGAGCAGCCCATTAACGACCAGTTTGTTATCCATAACTGTGTTTCTGATGCAGGCTCTTCTATCGCTGACTTCAGTATCGGGGAGCATTCGGTCAGTAGTAATGAGTACGGATTTGACTTCCCCTTACCCTTCAACACTTCGAAGTGTTCTATTACTGATGATGATATGTCAATGAAATGTGATGCATTTGATTTGCCATTCTCTCCCGTCGTGAATAACAAGATGGAAGAAGCTCAACCCGAAGTCTCAACATCACGTGAAGAGCCTTCTGTGGATGACTTCCTCAAGTTGATTGCTCAGTTGGATGATAACTTACCGTCCTACCCTATGGCTTTGGCTGCCTAAACTTTTGTTAAATGATGTGAATTTTATGTCTAGAGGCAAGTTTGCCAAGATGCTACTAAATATCCGCTTTAGTGGGGATGAAGTAACATCCAATGATTTCCTCGAGTTACTTTCCACATTGGAGGATCGAATGTAAACGAATGAATTGGGGGTGTAATGATAAATTAATAGATGTGTGTTCCCTAGATAATGAATAAATGAATGAATGAGGGGGCATTGAAGAGAGTTTAGAAGTGAGACTAATGGACCCAGTGTTCACCTAGTAGAATATCAATTTAAATATTAATGAAACTGAATGAGTGTTTCGAGTATCCTTTGTGTCCATTCTTTCACCACACTAGTATTACCGAGATAATTACAGGCATTGCTATTTCCGGATAGATATGGTAACAATTAAAGAGCAACAGATGGAGAACATGGTCAGATGTAAATTGTATGGAAGGAAAGACAACCAAATGTGATCATAGTTGTGGAATGCGTAATATTAGATCTATCGCCGGTCCGTCTCCTGTCTCATTTAGTACAAACACCAAAGACGGTAGTAGTGCTTTAGTAGTAGACATCTATTGTTTATTACACTCTCCTAAGTTAAAATTTCTATCCTACACTCCAACTTCATACATTCTCTGCAGCGCCATTCGCCTTAACCTTCTTTCATTGCTCTATTGTGTTCCAAGTAACGCAATACGCTCACGGAGGCTCAAGACACGGTTAACCCCCGGCTTATTTACCATCGACTGCTCCAACCTCTCAATAGAGGAACGACGCCTCTCGGCATAACTTGTGCCGTCAGATCCAACAACTGATGCTTCTAAGGCCTCTATACTTGACCGACGTCTTCTGGCGTATGTCTTGGCATTTCGCGGGGCTACTTGGGTTGGCCGTGTTGTTGCAGCCGCAGCAGCAATGGAAGAAGATGAGTATTTTTGCTTGCAACTAAAAAGAGGTACATAGTGTAAGAAGATATGAGAATGAGTGTGTTGTCATCAACTCTGAAATAAGTGTACATAACTTATACAAAAGGTACTTACAAATTCAACTGCTGCTTTCGCTCTTCGCTGCTCAATCGTCTATTATTTAAGATTGCTTTCGTTTCAGCACGACGCTCGTTTTCTACAGCTACCTGTTCGCCTGGGTTGTTGGTGTTAGCATACCTCTGCTTGACTTCTTCCATTTTAAACTGCTTGTCGTCTTTTGAAAGTGACTTGCGTCTCATGATCTTCATTAAAGATGCTCTCCTACGCTTGGCGTGCTCATCTTCTGTTACAACTAGGTGACTTTTAACTGTCTCTACCTCGATCTTTTTCGTGCTTTGGGCCTCCTTGAGCAAGTTGCGTCTATCGTTGATGGTTGATGACTGTCGTCTAACATTTTCAAGCTCTTGACTTTTCTTCATTGCAGCTACTTTCGCAGATAAATCAATACTGGATCGTTTGCCCTTGGTAGGTGCAAGCTCTCTTTCGGACCTGGTTTTGGTGGTTCCCTTTCCCTGCTTCTTCTTACTGGTCTCGACAACTTCTTGTACTTTGTCTATCTTAATTTGCATCTTCATCATGCCATATTTAGCTTGTATCTCCTTCATCTTGTCAGTCTTTTCCCTTTCATTAAGAGTGGGGTTGTCGATAACATCCTGTAGTTCTTCGTTCTTTAACTTGTCAATATCAATCTTCTCATCCTCGCCAGTAGTGTACATTTCCACTCGCTCCTTGATACTCTTGACACGAGAAAGCGTGCGTTTCATCTCATCCTCCTTCTTCGCTGCTACATTCTTACAAGATAAATCGATATCGACGACGTTCTTAGGACGTAACTCGCTCTCGAGACTATTCCTTCGAGCCGCAGCTGCAGCCGCTGTATAGATATACATAAGATATGAACATAAAAAGACAGGAGCATAAGACATGAGCATATGACATGAGCACAACTTTATATACAAACGTGCAAATACAATAGACTCTTACCTAATTGGAATGCTCTAGCTTCGGCATCATCTTCGGGTAGGGGCATAGATTGACTGCGGGCAAAGTTGCGACCTCCACTTACTAAACTATCTGTATCACTCACATCATCCTTTAGTTCGCTTAGAAATATTGCAAGGCACTTGCGAATCTCCTTCAACACTTCAAATCCACAAATCTCTAATTCCATAAACTCGAGTTCTTTGATTGATTCAATGTTGATGATGATATTGTATGTAAGATATAGAATTTAATCATTGTTGATGATATTGTGTTTAAGATTAGATAGAACATCATAGATGATGGCTTCATTTAGATTTTCATTTTCACAAATCATAATACTTATTGCAATACAGTATGATGCTTCTTACCTTCACATATATCCCCAACCGTCATCTTATCTTCGATAAGTTCACATACATAATTGATTAAATCGGTAGCATCCTCCTCAGCTTGAAGTGCACATGATGTGTTCGTTAAATTCAGTTTACCCCGGAGTAATTCAGAAAGTTGTGATTGTTCCTCAGTTGTTAATGGACGTAGTGGTGGTAATATGTTATCCATTGGTGAGCTTGGTAATAATTCATCATCTTTACTGTATATAGAACTAACTACTGATGATCCTCCTCGCCATGATACACTACCACCGAACTGATCGTCATCAGATTCAGCCAAAGTTGGTGCAGTATTTGTTGATTGCTGCTCATATGAAATAACTTTAACAGAAGACATATTATTATATGATAGAGAGAACGGTGATAATAGAGGAATACTACTTCTGCTATCTATGATGATATAATAAGAGCCTCAGTGTGGCAAAAGATTTTTATAATTGTGACATAAAAGTAATCGTAGAAGGCAGTTTTACAAGTCATTGCAATGTCGCACTTATGACAAGGAAACAATGAAGAGCCCCCTCGGTTACACCCTTGGTATGACCGTGGCTCACCCATCAAAATACTTCACAAGTAACCTGAAAAAGATCCTGCATCTACTACTAAAGCTCTATGGCATGAGCTCATTGCGTGATAGACATTTGTGTGTTTTCTCAGGCTTGTTGCTATTTGTGCGCAAAACGCCACTTTGCTGCACAGTTACATCAACAGGCAGTATGACCGTAGCCCACCCATCAAAATACTGTACCCCAAAGAAGCTTATTCAGCTTGAGCTGATGCTTTTCGGTGCAGCGGTCATTGCGTGATAGTCATTTGTGTGTTTTCTCAGGCGTTTTGTTGCTATTTGTGCGCAAAACGCCACTTTGCTGCACAGTTACATCAACAGGCAGTATGACCGTAGCCCACCCATCAAAATACTGTACCACAAAGAAGCTTATTCAGCTTGAGCTGATGCTTTTCGGTGCAGCGGTCATTGCGTGATAGTCATTTGTGTGTTTTCTCAGGCGTTTTGTTGCTATTTGTGCGCAAAACGCCACTTTGCTGCACAGTTACATCAACAGGCAGTATGACCGTAGCCCACCCATCAAAATACTGTACCACAAAGAAGCTTATTCAGCTTGAGCTGATGCTTTTCGGTGCAGCGGTCATTGCGTGATAGACATTTGTGTGTTTTCTCAGGCGTTTTGTACTTGGAATTTGTGCGCCAACCTGATTTGGCTGCATAGTTTCATGAAGGGGCAGTATGACCGTAGCCCACCCATCAAAATACTTCACAAGTACCCCAAAGAAGCTTATTCAACTTGAGCTGATGCTTTTCGGTGCAGTGGTCATTGCGTGATAGTCATTTGTGTGTTTTCTCAGGCGTTTTGTTGCTATTTGTGCGCAAAACGCCACTTTGCTGCACAGTTACATCAACAGGCAGTATGACCGTAGCCCACCCATCAATTTACTTCACAAGTACCCTGAAAAAGATCCTGCATCTACCTCTAAAGCTCTATGGCATGAGGTCATTGCGTGATAGACATTTGTGTGTTTATTTCTCAGGCGTTTTGTTGCTATATTTGTGCGCAAAACGCCACTTTGCTGCACAGTTACATCAACAGGCAGTATGACCATAGCCCACCCATCAAAATACTTCACAAGTACCCCAAAGAAGCTTATTCAACTTGAGCTGATGCTTTTCGGTGCAGCGGTCATTGCGTGATAGACATTTGTGTGTTTTCTCAGGCGTTTTGTTGCTAT
>Ga0214478_100771_pt1 | contig 17933 bp, 14 predicted proteins | sample M1_20Mar14CPVII9_2_FD_178001 | JGI IMG/M metagenome (GOLD analysis project Ga0214478, IMG submission 178001) | Marine eukaryotic communities from Monterey Bay, California, United States - M1_20Mar14CPVII9sort6BwellD7 | ecosystem: Environmental > Aquatic > Marine > Unclassified | place: USA...
AGAGAAACAGTGTGAATGAAGGATACGATCATAAATTGAGGCAAAAGAGTACATCAGCCTATATCCTACACTATCTTCCTATGCATCTACTTACCGAAGTCCTTGCCACTCCAAACAACTTGAGGTATAAGATCTTGGTAAGCCAAGCCATAATCCTCCCCAAATACCAGATTTCCACGTCCACTATCAGGATTCTTTGATTGCCATGCTCCACAAATTGACCCTCTTGTTGACCACGATCGAAAACACGGGAGATGATGTGCAGGCATCGGCATGGCAATCATGTTGGGTAGACTCTCTTGCCGACGGAAGACGCTACCGAAATGCAAAATAGGTGTATCTTGAACTTGGCATGATTTCGATGAATGAGGGAAGCTTTTGAAACATTGCCGACTTAACTTTGGATAGTCTCCACTAGACATGACAATAGCTTTTTATATAGTAGTAGTATTGTAATAGGAATAGGAGAATGTGAGAATAGGATAGTGGTAAAGAGAATGGAATACTCATAACAACATATACACTACACAAAGTGTCAATATATATTAACCCAATCCTTCCAACTTACCCAGTTCGTCACTCATCTTTCCCCTAAATCTCTCTGGAAATTCTTGTCTCAGCATTACAATGAAGTTAGTAAAACTTATCGATAACTTGCTACATGCACTAACCCATCTATGAAATCTTTCATTATATAGCAATACAAAATCATCTTCGTCAGGTCTATATATTAATATACCGACTGTATTCATAAAGGATGATGTAGATTCAATTGCATCTTGTAAATTATATTGTACAGTTGATAAGAATTGGGGTGGTATAAAACTTTTTGTGGATGTAGATTGTTGCTGTTGACGAATTGCTATTGTCATATCACTTGCAGAAGATAGCCACTCTGGTATATCACATTCATCGATATCTAATGATGATCGAACAACTTCTGACGATGATAATGATTTATTATTCTCCTCCTCCTGCAATATTCTCTCTTGTTGTGGGGATAGTTCACCGAGCATTAACTCTCTTCGAAGATGTTGCTCATGATCATTGTTATCGACTTCATCTGAGATTAACAATAGACATAACCATGCGATGCATGAAATTAGGGTTAGCCGGCCAATCAGTTTATTTGTATTCTGCATTATATTGTATTGTATTGTATTGTTCAATATAATAAGAGGAAGGCGGAGGGCGGTGACGAGCTCTAGTATGGTGGCACAAGTAGTCGTCAAGGAGGTCATTATGAGAAAAAAAGGCATTCGTCGTTCGATCGCCCAAATACCACCTTTTATTGGTGAGGTCCACATACGAGTGCGCGCACGAGATGAGTGAGTGAGAGAGAGAGAGGTGCAGCAATACCTAGTTAGTAATGAATCACCTATACATGATGATATTGAGAATTGGAATTATAAAAGAATACATTATTAAATTCTTATGTCTGGGGATTATTGTTGGGGATTTGTTTCATCTTTATTTTGATACGAATGATCGATACATGAGACAATCCTTATCTCTGTTAAGATGATACTAAAGTTGCCGTCAATAGTAACGATACCGATTATCGGCCGCAGCAGCATCATCCCTCTGTTTACTCTTGATCTCTCCCAAGTATGTTTGATAGGATTGTAGTGCTGTAGTGTAATCTTCTTTTGTTGCATGACCTTTTGAGTAGAATAGTTGTATCTGCTTCAAAGATTCAGCGTCTCCACTACTGACAGCAATCAAGTAATGCTTCAATGCCCGATCCATGTTGCCTGCTCGACCCTCTAAATTTCCAAGATTATACCTTGCATTTGCATTTCCTCCCATAGCTGCTAACTCATAATAATGATTTGCTTTCTTCTTATAAACTTCCACACCTCTCCCATCATAATAGGCAGAAACAGCATAACCGAGCTCTCCTGCGCTGGCATAAGCTATAGCATAACCAAGTTCTCCTGCTCTATGCCAAAGTTCTAGTGCCTTGGCATAATCTTGTGGCAAACCACAACCATCTCGATAATAACATCCTAGATTGTACATTGCAATAGGATCTCCGGCCGCTACAAGTTTATTTAATCTTTTTACTGCTTCCTCACTTGATTTAGGAGCAACAGTTCTGCAAAACGGACACTGGTTTTTGGGGAGGATTATGGCTTGGCTTACCAAGATCTTATACCTCAAGTTGTTTGGAGGGGCAAGGACTTCGGTAAGTAGATGCATAGGAAGATAGTGTAGGATATAGGCTGATGTACTCTTTTGCCTCAATTTATGATCGTATCCTTCATTCACACTGTTTCTCTCTCACATCAAATACAATCAGGATACCTTGGGCATATTGATCGTCGTCTTCATAGACCTTATCCCAAACAAGACATCGAAGATAAGATTGACCCTGAACTATTAAAATATCCTCAAGAGAAGAAGGCTGCAGCCACGAAAGCACTCCTACAAGTATATGACAATCTTATTCCTCGTTGGAAAGGTGTTGTATTGACTGCCGAGGCTGAGGTTGAGGCACACGCCAATGCCGCCCCAATAAGACCTGAGAACTTTGGAAATGGAAAGAAGAATGGTTTGCCTTGGGCTAACATGAAGTTCACCGGCACGATCGGGCCTGAGCAGTCAAGATTAGATGAGCTTGATACATACATCTCTGCCAAGGGTGAACGAATGAATGCAGAGGAGCTAGCTCAATACAAGTATCACATTGATATAGGCGGAGGAGGCGGTACAACATGGACGGGAACCATGACAAAAATGGCAATGCCGGGTTTGTTATTCCATCATGTCACGCCTACGAAGGATTATATCCATGATTATATGAAGCCTTGGATACATTACGTCCCCATCAAGGCAGATCTCAGTGATTTGAGAGAGAAGTACGAGTGGGCTGAGTCTCATCCCGAAGCGGCCGAGATGATTGCATCTCAAGGTTCTGACTTGATGAGGCATTTAGGAACCCCTCAAGGCTTTGGTGAAATGTATCAAGATGTCTTTGTTGATCAAGTTCGTCAAGTGATTGAGGCATATCAGCCCGTCAAGACGACACAGCCAAGAACAGACTGGAAGGAAGTTTTAGAGAGCTACAATAATGGATTCAAGATAAAGAAACAAGAGAAACCCGATGGTGATGTATCAACAGAGGCTCCTGCTGTCGCTACCAAACTAAGCTAAAGGGTGCTTATCATTTCGCTTTTGTTCTAGTTGAGGTTATCAAACATAGATTTCAGTTTCCATATAGTCCCAGAGGTTTACAATACTAAACTAGCGTTTACTTATCTATTAATGCCCTACTGCCATAAATGGCCGTCGCGTCGCCGTCGTATCATCGTCGTTCAGTACTCAACACATCAGAGGGATGACTATGGGTGTGCCTCCTTGGTCATTCATATCTTGCAAACACATATGTTATAATCTTCTCTCTTTCATCATCATAAACTGTGTTAACGCGCATCTTCCAGGAAGGAATGATGGTGCCCGTTTTTGCAACCATTGTCTATGGAATCCACAACTTAGAGAACGATTTCGTCTTGGTCAACGACAACGTTATGTGGTATGTTTTTCACGGTGCTATTATATATCATAAATCATATGATCTCTTATTCTGTGGTATCTCTTGTAAATCAACTAACAACATCATTTGCACACTCACGTCTTATCAGCCTCAGCCTTTCAGGAAAACATGGTTAAGTGTACACTTCCGTTGGGGAGATGTAAGCACTGATTCGGTTGACGGTAAGGTAAATGGTAGAACAGGTGCAGGCCTTTCAACATATATTGATGCCACAAAACGCCAGTTGGAAAAGTTTGACGACCCATCAAAGCTTCAAGTACATTTCTTCTCCGAGGGGGAACCAAGCACATTTGAATCCTTCCAGATTGCCTTCCCAACTGCAAAGCTTCATTTGGAATCAGCATCTTGGGTTGAGTCATTAGACATTATGTCACAAAGTAAAATTTTGATTGGTGGAGGTTCGACTTTCTTCAAGTTGGCGGCAGGCTTGTGCGACGAATGTACTGTTGTTACAGTTAATTCAAGCGCTCAGAGGTATTTTTCTTCTCATGACCCGTCGGAAGCCCTGCTCGCTCAACATCACAACGTAGAATTCTATTTAGGATAGGGAGATTCTTATGGCGGGTCCATGTGTGAGTTGATGGTTGTAAATATATGAGATAGAAGAGGCTTTTGTTGTCACTATCTACCAAGCTGCCGCCAAATGTAAATATAACTCCTCTGATTTTCTATAAACTAAGTTTGTAAGATACTTCTCTTGTACTGTCTTTCTTTTTGTGTTTGGTAGGAGGTTAATGTGTATATGAACATTTCGTTTGACGTGTTAAGTAATGCGAGGAGTGATAGCATATGATGTAATACAGTTCTATCTTACCACTTGCATAAAACATCAGATGACGTATAATGTTCATTAAATCACTGTTTAAAGTGTAGACTATCTCATTCATTTATCTCTTTGTGGGTGGTACTTCATCATGATCCCTCTTTCTCCTCCTCCTCTTCTTCGTCACTACTAGTATCGAGGTTTACATCTAATATCTTTTCTAATTCAGCCACAACTTCATCCATCCTACCTAACTTTGTTAATTGTGCATCATCCAACTTTTCTCCATTATCCTGCCTATCTTTTAGACTTTCAATCTGTCGTAATAACTTTTGTAGAAACCGTACTCGTTTGGCCTCTTGTGGTATTATTTCTTTACGTAATTCACCTGGATAGATGCGTGTTATCACAGTTTCAGATAATGACGATGAAAGAGAGGAGATTATTATATATGTTAGTGATACATATGTTATGCAGGGTCAATCAATAAAGGCAAACTAAGAGGTCAAATAAGGGAGTCAAGTCGTCGCGCCTTTATACTGAATACCTACATGCACATGATAAAAAAATACTACTAACGCGGACTTTCCTGTTACAGGTCTCTCCTTCTGGAAGATGCGTGTATAGTGGTTTGTGAAGATGAAAATAGACGTTGTAACTCAAGTTAGTGCATACGGCTTGCAAAGACAATCAAATAAAGATACATGAAGACCAAATGAAGCACTCAAATCACCAAGACATCATATTGAACACATGAATTCATAAAATAAAACAATACAAATGTGGTGCAGACTTTCCTGTTCTTTCTTGGGAATTCTAGTAGATATTACATCCTTTGCTTCAGCTTTTGAATATGCGTCTTCTCTTTGTTTCTTTCTCTTCTTTGCATTAGGACGGTTATCAGGACGCTTAGACCGGTGCTTACCGGTGATTGAGTGTGGCATTTGTATCAAAATTAATATGTTTTATGTGGTTTGTGATGTGGGGATGTAATGTAGAGCGAGGTGATATTATGGTATGCCGCCACCCCGAAGATCAGTATTATCACTGACGGCCAAGGATTGCACAATCAAGTAGGAATGATTATATTGCAATAGGTTCTATTGTCGGTCTATCAAACATTGTAAGATCAACTCGAGTTTGATTGGATGAATTATTGTGATTAGGAGAGAAAGCGTTTCATCGCTAACTTTATTCACGACAAGTTAGCTCTTCCAGGACTACTCTTTCATCATAGATGCCTACCAAGGATTACATGCACTATTATCTCAAGCCTTGGAAGCATTACATTCCAGTATCAGAAAACTTGCAAGAATGCCGGAACTGACTTTATGCGAGAGTTGGGTACTCCTCAAGGCTTTAGGAAAGTTGTATAATGACGTCGTGACGTCTTTGTTGAGCCATTGCCATTGAAAAGAATAATTGAGGCATATCAGCCCGTTTCAACTACGCATCCCGACAAGACATGGAAGGATATGCTGAATGATAATGTATTATATAGGGTTGAAATGTGATACAGTGTTGTAATCTAGCTTACACTCTATGTGCATAAGATATAATCATATCATATATATCTACAAAAAGATAACAAACATATCTTTATGAATGTTCTCCAATGTAGTCCATCATTTGTTGTACTTGTCTAGTAGCCAATTCCTTGTTAGGGTGGACGTGATCAGCATTACTGGTACAGTTCTCTTGAACAGACATATGCATAATGCCACTTGATTCGAGATAAGATTGTAATAATTGATTTGAATCTTGTATACGTTGGTTCATATCATCGTATGATGTACCAAACCAGTTCTTTCTAAATCCAGTACAAAGTAGAGTGGTGTAACGAAATACAACACGGCGACCGGCGGCAGATGCATCTTTTATTGCTTGAACTAAATTTGGCGCCTTGTTTAAGATACTTTCTTTCCCTTTATTAAAGTGGATATCATCTAAACCCATATTCAATATGACGGTATCTCCCTTTCTGATAGTGTAATGTTCATCGTTTCCTAATAGAATGTTTCTTAGTTGCTCGTCAAATATACGTTGTTGCCAGAGAAACCCAATTTTTGGTTGTGTATTGGGCACCATACAACCGCAAGCGCCAAAACATTTCCCTGACCAGGCCTAGCTTTTTTAAAGGGAGATCCCCCTGCGCCACAAAGAATCTTTTGATCTTCTCTACCCACATAGTCATTTCCTTTAGAAAACAATGCAGCTGCGGCAAATGCATGAATCCGAGATACAGAGTTTCCCAAGAACCACAGTGTTTCATTTCCTGAGAATGGCTGATCTCCATCATCGTTGGCGGTAGTATCAATTGCATGTCGCGTTTCAACTGTCTTTGGATCGATCAGGGATAGTCGTCGAAGGTTGCTATTCCTGTTAAAAGTATCTTGTTGAGCAACGACAGAACCATCGTCGTCATTGGATACTATTGCAATGATGTAGAATATTGCAATTGCTAGACAGGCCGATTTGATACTCATTGTATTGATTAGTATTATAGAGGATGAAGAATATATCATTGATATATGAGTTGCTATGCCAGAGTTATGCAGAGGAGGGTCACAAACTCTACCGAGCTGAGTCTACTTAGGCGGGAGCAGTTTACCCGTGTTAGGTGTATGGACCGGCCTATTATCAATTGCAAATGCATGCAAGAGCGAAGTAACTGCTCATACGTTTTGTTCTCTCGACACAATCGAGTATAAAGGTAGTGTCGATACTGCATTTCACATACGGAATCTAGTATAGACCCACGCAGTTACTACTACAAAGATAGTGTACCATTTATCAATTTCAAAATTGAGCATCAAAATAGATTTAGATGCGCCATGTATGCATCACAATATGATATGCTTATAGAATGATATGAATTGGGTTACAACAATGAAATTCTTGATGGTGTTGTCATCTGAAGGGTTACATTTGCTAAGTAATGTTGCTGTATGGCGTCATGACTTTGAGACGATAATGATAAGAATGTTGCTATGTGGCACCGTTACTACACTGATGTGATTAATTTTTATATCATGAAGGAGAATCACCGTGAGTGGATCGATAATAAGAAGAAGGAGAAGAAGAAGGAGTAAGTTTTTAGGTTTCAAATTAGTGAAGAGCATCGTATCAATCGAACATTTAACACTTTAAATGATTTCTTAGATTATTGGTACTGCTTCGGATGATCAACTCGTTGGTATTGATATCAGATTCAAATTCCAACCTGTTGAGAACGAGAGTCAGTTTTCACTATATTAACAATATAGAGATAACTCCTTTATTTTATACTACTTTTTTGCTAATAGAGAGTACGCTATGCTGGAATCGTCAAAAAATGCAACGGATACCATCGTACAAAAACTTAGAAGAACAAATTAGTTTTATCCTGGGAATTAACGACGACTGTTTGAAGAGAAGCTAGATGCAAGTCTCTTAGTAGAAGCACTATTGCAATTGTACGGGCAACAGCGGTGGTCGGTAGTAGTATAATAATATATAGAGAGGCTGTTAGTTGTTAGTGGTTACTTTTAGTTGTTAGAAGTGGTGCTTTTTAACGGTTCATTCAATGTGATAGCTTTCAATCTTCATATCGTCGTCGCCGTAATATAATCATTACGTTGTGGTTTTGAAGTGTATCGTGAGTTGTTGCACAGAAACACATTGCATATTGCGTAATCGTTGACAACAACAAAACATTAGTAGTATCAAAACATCCCGATTCATAAAGATACGAGTATGGCCATTCAATTTATGCGGCATTGGAAGTGCAATTCCCCACCATAGGCATAATTTTTGATATGCATAATTTGATGAATTATTTGAGTTATTATAGATTTATATCGAGTTTAGTACAAGCATAATATCAAGCGACAATTGGAATCAGTTTATCTTATTGGTACCTGTGCTTGAAATTTTAAGTTGCGAATACATAATTGTATTGAAAAGTTGTTAATTGATTTAGAGTTAGTAAGTATTTTAATGTGGTATACAACATGCAAAGTATGATAGAACATTTGGACATTCGATATTCAGATCGAAGTTGTATCAATAATAAAGCATGATCAAGCGACACGTCTATTACATTACTATAATGCCACTATATTAGATGCCAAGGTATACCATTGAGTAGTTGTTGCCAATTGTAACATTGTGAAATCAAAAAGATGGGAGTATGGTATAGAGATGTATGCAGTACAATGTAGCGAACAAATTAAGATTGCAATTACATATCCATCGATTCTACTTCTTACTTAAGTCGTTACTAGTTGTCGGGTGGCAATGAAACTCACAACCAATAACACACTTCCTCTGAATTATATGCTCCACTTTCGTTCTACATCCAGACTTTGTAGTTACCCTATTATACAACGGATTCGGTTTGGACGAGTTGATATAAAACCCATACTTGTCCCATTTCACCACAATAGCGAATGCACATCGTTTGAAAGGAGTTTCAGACCCAAATTGCTCCTTCCAATGGCTCTTAAGAGCATACTTACAAATGAATCTCTTACTGCCAGAATCTGTTCCATGGAATACCAAAGGAGAGTCTCCAACCAAAGATGATTGATGTTTGATATAATCTTTCAGTTGCTGGAATGCTTCACTGTCTCCAGCAGTATCCACATCAGTTACCGGGAATTGGTGAGGACTGAAATACAATCTGTTGCCGGTCAAACCAATAGTATTACTAATTTGAGTTGGTATTGGGGGTGCATATAACTCAGTTGTAATGTTGGGAGTCCAATCAGGTCGCATAGTAACAGTTCGTACCGACAATAATAATGATCCAATATGAACATTATTATACTTCTCCTCCTTTAATTTGCTCATATTAATCTGTTCAGACTCGACTTCTTTTGCTAATTCGTTCTGCTTGGCAACTATTTCTTGGACCATATACTCTCTTTTCCCTCTTATCCATGATCCAGGCACTGACTTAGAAACATACTTTGAAGCTTCTTCAGGTGTATCTGTAGTTTCTATTCCCTTAGCAATTATATTCTTCCAACAATTCCAATTTGGTTTGCCTACTCCGAAGCTACAACCTTGGCGAGGGTATCGTTGCTTTTTGACCTGATCCGCCATTTCCAATCTACTCTGTTTAACATGTCCTGTAATATTTGTAATGGATGCAATCCGCTCCTTCTCAAGCTTACAATCGACCTTAATCACCCAACTTGTCTCTCTTGTATTCCACATATCATCAACTATGAAGTGAACCCAGTACGATCGGCCCTTGTTATACCTCAGAAATAATTTATTGAATGGATTCTGTTCTTTCATTTTTAATAATTTTTCTAATGCTGATCTATTTGGTACTTGTTTATTGTTTATCATACCATTGATGGTACTTGCTCTTTCTTTTGAGTATTTCTTATATTTTGTAACAATTGCAACGACGTGTGGTTTACTAAAGAATCCATGTTGCATGATGATGATATTACTACGGATATCCATGGTGATTTTATTTAGTGATGGAATGGTTGTGTTGAGAATGTAACTGCAAATACTGTATAATTTGTCAACAAACTCTAATTCTTGGCATAAGTTGTTTGTGATGATATCCAATTCATTGCATGTATTTGATACAATATTGTTGTGTTGATGTAATGGGTGATGTACGAACTCTTCACCTGAATAACAACTGAAGTCATTTGCCAACTTACGAATATTTTTACCTTGATTGTTGATTTGTTTAATTAAAGTATCGATGCCATCTGATATATGACGTTCATCAACTCCCTTTTCAGAAGAATTGCACTTGTCTGATACCGAATCCGCTTTATGACGTTTGATACTACCATAATTATCGGGTAGGATATCCTGCAATAACTTTTGGAGTTCCTTGTTACATTCGGAGGGTTTGGTACTTGCAACATCAATCCGGGGATCATAATGTTTACTACTGCCTTTAATTCTAGGTTTAGTTCCGTGGCATCTATCTCTAAGCTCTCCTTTTGTTAGCTTTCCATTCTCGTACCTCTCCCATATATCTTCAGAATGCCCAGGGCCTAGGGGGCCATCATACTCGATGAATTCGTCATCATCTGGTTGAGGAGGACGTTTGGACTTACGGTGTGAATGGTCGCCTCTTTTTGTGTCGCGAACTTTTTGACGTTCCTTCCATATTTGAGGATCAGTACTATTCCATTTGTGTTGGTGCTCATCTTCACCACATCGCTTATATAGAATTGCAATTCTTTGCAGTCGATGTAAGCATTGATCAATACTCTCCGATCCTTCTAGTAGATTCTCCCATGTTTTATTGATATCATTGTCGATATCTTCCACACGATCAGCATCTGGATTTGAAAGCATCATTTAGACTTCTATCCTTGCCTCGTCAACATACTCATTGAATATGAATAATATATTCTCCCCCACCATGGTATCTTTGTTCACGTATCTTTTTTTTTTGTTTAATTGTGTGATCCCAATGCACAAAAGGACTCCCGATTATCGTTTCAACAAAGCACAGTCAGTGCTAACACAACAGTGTAGGATAACTTGTACGTCTCTTGTTTAATATTTGTTGGATTTTAATAATTACTGTGTCTACTACCGATTGTATGTTAATGGCAGTTATATCAATTACCAATGGCAATTAGAAAGAGTTATGTCAACAACGCCAAATCACAATAAGTTGCATCACAATAAGTTGCAAACACCAACATCATTATGTGATGATAATTCAAGAGCTCCTCTGCATAAAAATGAACTTGGTGTCGTCACGCCAAAGCAGGATCAGTTGCAAACACCGGCATCGTCAATATGCAATGATGATTCGAGAGCTCCTTCACATAAAAATGAAGTTGGGGCGACCGTCGAACCCACCAACAATAAGTCTAAAGCATCTAAAGATATAAATAGGGCAGCTGCTTTGGAGCAGGAGAGGCTGCAGAAGTTTGAAAATGAGTACGATAGATTTATTCGCTTTCCCCTTCCCCAAATACGAGTTCTAAGTGATACAGAGACAGAATTTTACAGGCGCAGGATGTTGAAAGAGGTATTTGATGAAGATTGGCGTTGCACAGGTTGCAAATAAATATGGCATACATTATTAAAATTGGTATTGGTAGTACCAAGATGCGTGTTACAGCAAATTATCAATATGCTACAGTAGTAGAAGATTGAGAAGCATTATTACCAATCAAATCATTGGACGGAGAATTAGTTTATTATCTTTTTAGCCCAAAATAAAAGTACAATATTTAGATTAGGTGGAGAGGAGATATTATCGATACAAATAAACACCAACAGCAATCAGATTCAACAATCAATGATGGCGACAACAAAATCTGTATTAACACATAACTATTTTATCAATTATATGTCAAGGAAGTGCAATGGTTGTATTTAGTAACAATAACAATCTGCATTATTATCAACTTACACGGCAGACAGTTTACTTCATTAACAACCACAAGCAACTGAGTAGTTCTAGACCAGAGAGGATTAATAAGATGTTGTGATGGGATAGAGAATCGCCCGGGCACAAGAAGGAATGGGAATTATCTAACAGATCGTCGGGTTATTGCGATGTTATGCAGGCAGTGAAGGATACGGCAGGGTATGGTATATATATAAACTTAAATTAGTCCTAAAAGAGGAGGAAGACTAGCTGTTGATGTAGATATATTTATCTTCCGATATTCATAGGCGATTTTGATATACCTTCACAAGTATCCAAGACTCCTGTGAAAACTGCTGCCGCCTAGGCCTTGATGTTATTTGGCTATGCCTGGTACTGATTGGATATACCATCCCGACCTAAGGAAGTATCAAAACAAGGCTGATAAAGCTCCCGCCGGAGAGGTCTATTCAAACATCAGTTGGGATTGGGGCACCGCGGTGCCAATAATTCGGCTGTGAGTTTTGGAGGGGATACTCGTCGTAAGAGTCGTTACCCGTCCATCTCCTCATATTACTAGAGCACAATAACCAAAACGAACATAGTTCATTCCGACTTTAGCAATAGATTTAGCTCTTTTTAGGATTTAGTTAGTGCTCTGGATACGAGAACTCTAAGTAACTATCGCCAACAGTAGTCTGTCCGTCGAAAGATGTGTTCATTACCGTACACATGTCTCGAAATTAGTGTTCGCGTTCCCTTTTCCGCAGCCATCACACAAAAACAAACTAATAAACAACAATAATAATAAGATCACCACAATAACATCCACTATGAGTAAAACTCGACCCAAAAGGATCAAGAAATACGATGTTGAGGACCTACATTTAGCATCAGGAGCAATACTTAAAGGCATGGGCTTATTATCAGAATCTGAATATAGAGACTCGTCTGCATCTGATTTATTGCAAAGATTAGAAGAGTTCGATGAAGACGAATTTGTAGCTGCCTCGATCGTTATGTGAAATCAGATATATGGTTATATGAAACGCATCGTCAGCTCTACAGATGGTACAAGAAAGAATCAAAACACAGTAAAGACAAATATGCTACAACTTGCAAACGCAAAGCATTAGAGATAGCATTACCACTACCACCATTGCCATCAAATGGGTGCACATACACAGATGAGGAGCTATTTAATATAATCAAACAGTACCCCAAGAGATCAAACGAAAGAGGAGAAATGATGCGTAAATTGGAAAAGAATGACGATCGCTCCAAGTCTACATTATACCAACGAGTTAGCATATGTGAAAGAGAACGATTGGAGGAGCTATCTAATATACTCAAAAAGTACCCCAAGAGATCAACACAAAGAGACATAGGATTAGGGTACCCTTTAGAGTATGTACAATACAATATTAGACATACTATTAAGAGGAAAGGCCACATTCGTATGTTGGTAATTCCTGTTTCATTTGCAGAGAGTAAACATATGGAAACATTGGATAATTCTCATCTCCGTTACATTGACGTATGTTATTTGATTGGGAATTCAGATGTAGTGTCTCGGACGAATCCTTTTGAAGAGGGAAATTGCCAAGATTTGCATGAATTTCATCAGATATACAATGGTAACACTGGGAGTATCTTGCCTGTGCGTGGACTTAGAAGATTAAGTCCACTAAAGTTTGATAGTGACAAAGACAATAGATCAGAAGAAAGAATCACCAAGCTTTACTTTTCTCCAACTAAATTTCCACCTCCAAATCATTACATTCAACATAAAAACAATTGTGGCCATTTGCGGAACTACATAGAAGATTGTGCAGCAGTAGATGGTTCCCCAGTAGTCTGTGTCGGAGGAGACGAACATGAAAAAAGATTTCGCTGTAAGGCCTGGAGCCGAAGGAAAGGGATTCCTTTATCAGAAAAGCTTGAGACCTATAGGCCTATATCAGAAATGCTTGAGGAGCCGTCTACTAAGCGTCAATACAGTTTGTATTCATGTACATTCAATTTTGCTGTTCAATGGGACAAATTTGGATATTATATCCCTTTACTGGACAGTGAATGGGGTTCTCATAACGCTGGCTGCTCATGGCACTGCTGTATCTACCATACATAGCTAAAGATAAACAGTGTAGATTGATTGGTAATTAAGTTCAATTCTATTTCAAAGAAGATAAAGAACGAGAACACTAATACAACATACTTGATAAAAGGCAACTTTACTGCGCAAGCAGGCTAGCCGAGCGAAGCGAGGCTAGTTATTATTAGTTCACATCACGCAGAGCTAACGAGCTTCTCAAGTTATCGATCTACCACATTAAGTAGATTTATTGTGCTGATATCTTTTATGTTTATATATTACTCAGTAGAATAATAGAAAACATAAATAAATCAATCTGTTAGGGAACCAGAAGTTAATTATGCACAATGGTCACTACCCACCCGGATATTTTGAGCTCCAATATAGACAATACTAGCGTCGCTTCGCTCCGCTAGCCTGCTTGCGCAGTAAAGAAGTTCTGTATCAAGTACTTTGTATTAGTGTTCTCGTTCTTTATCTCCTTTGTAGTAGAGTTGAACGATTGTTACATAACAAAACGAGAACACTGATTTAACAAAGGCATGTGGCACTCAGCGTTACGGAGGAGAATCAAGCTCTAGTAATATGATTGTGAAACCCTCTATTTGTGAAACCACCGTATTTTGACTGTATTTGGCCTCAATACTGTACATTTCAGTACAAAAGTACTTGTACTCAAACAGTTAAAGTACCAGTTTCACTGTACAGAATACGGTTTCACATATTCCTTAGGTACTCCTTAGGGAAGTAGTGCCTTCTATTGCAAACATTCATATATAATGATATCATTATTAAACGACTTCTTTTGACAACTCGCTCTAATCGATTATATACCAATCAGTAATGTTGCCAATAATTACCATTGTTATTGTGTTGGGTGTTATTGTGTTGGAAGGTTGAAAATGTTTGAAACCTCTTCTTATTCTTACTTCTTACTGATTATCTTCTGTATCAGTATCTTTCTGTATTAAACAACATTTAATAATTTTGCAATAGTTCCCCAACACTCCCTATTTGCGTATATAGTAGCATCCGGGATATATCACTATCATCATCACATATCCCTTTTCGATGCGTTATGTTTTGCGCCCCATTTATTCTCAATCCCCCTCTCTCGTAGGTATATGATGTGCATCGATGTGCATCGATGTGCATAATTTATTATTGTGAATTTAATAATAATGAAGACTAATACGAGCCTCCAACACGGTACCACGGCAAGATAGATCATGCAGTATTTGATATTATATCATTCGTCCTTTAAAGAGGAGTACTGTAGTGTGGAGGGCGGCGGATAGTAGGAGAGAAGTACTCGATTAATGAGCTGCTCATAAATATTTTATGATATGTATGCTATCGTTCTTTATTGTTTTCAAATATAACTTGCCTATTTAATCCAAACCAATAAGATAGGTTTATAATACGAAGATGTTTCTTTATCAAAATCTCAAAAAAAGACTTTATCGCAGTGCCACTGCTTACTCAATATTGTCGTTGGTACTACCAAACCACTACTAATCGATAAACCGTTAAATACTGATATATATACTGACTACACTGTCGGTTTACGATGTACTAATATTGATAATCTTACACCCATCACCCACCCTTGCAATATACAGCGGTAGGTATTCGCACAGCGCGAGACTCTCATAATTTTGAGGTATCCTACATAACTATCCTTTTTACAGAGTTTTCTTCTTTAATGAAAACTGATAGCCATCTAACCTCATCTAACCATTATGTAACCATCTAATAACGAAGGGAGGCCATTGAATGCTTTAATAATGGGGGTAAGACTGCTGGCTACACGATCGGCTATGAGAAGATTAGTCGACGGCGGCGGCTGCGGCGTTGATTTATACCCGAAAACAAAATGCTGTGGTGTTGCCGCAACTTCGAATACATGGAGATTGCAACAACTAGGTTATTATTGTTCGACGAGTAGATTACCATCATTTGCAATAGGCTGTTACCATAATATTCATACAACCACTATACCGTCAAGCCTACACGTATCATCATCACTATATTATTCTAATCAAAAGCTACATAACACAATACAAAAATACCATCAATCATCAACACTGTTGTTGTTACCACAAACGCAGCAGCAGTGCCGTCATCTCTCAAGTGGTAAAAGAAAGAAGAAAGGAGTGGATACAAATGAACCATTAATTAATGAACATTTAATTGCTGAATTGTTCAATATAAGTAAAGATAGGAAGAAGAATGATAATAGTAGTATTACTGCTGACTCATATGAGGTACGTTTGATTGTTGATATGGGTCATGATAAGAAGAAGAAGAAGATTAAGAAGGAGAAGGATGATGATAACGATGCTTCATCTTTAGAAGAGGAAGAAGAAGAAGAAGATTCATCGTCATCAACAACAACAAATCAATTAACAACACTTAACGAGGCAATATCAATAGCACATAAACATTCTCTCGATTTAATGGCAGTTAACATAACAAACGTCACCCCACCAGTGATTAAGGCAGTTAATTATGATAAATGGTTATATGAACAGAAGAAGAATGTAATTACTAAATCCAAGAAGAAAAAGATGAATAATAATAATAGTATAGGCGGTGGTGGTGGTGGTGGTGGTGCCATTAGTGACAAGTCATTGAAAGAATATAAATTCCGAGCGGGTATCGATCAACATGATTTAGAACGGAAGGCGAATAATATGATTAAGTATCTAAGGAAGGGTCATGCAATACGTGTTACGTTAACGGCACGATACAAATCATTAAATCAAGATGCTGATGCTATTTCTACTACATTGGAACGTGTTAAAGAGTTGGTTGGTGATTTGGCAATTGAGGCTAGAGGTATGAAAGCCAATGATCGTAAGAGTTATGGTAGTTTGCTATTTCATCCCAACCTGAGGAAGAAGTAGATTGGATGGATATGAATTACTAGAAGAGGGAGATCTAGTAGTGTGGCGTGGATCAATCGAGACACAAACAAAGCATGCAACTCAAGTGTTCAACGGTCCAGGAGGGGTGTCTAACTGCTTCTCAAGAGTGGATGGCAGGTTACAACACTCCATGTCGACGAATCCTAAAAAGATGTATCGTTCAAAACAAAGTAACTTTATTCTACTATTTGACCTTTTTAAGTTCCTTTCTGCCTCTTCTCTACTATCACCTATATCTCTACCAACCAAACAACTCTGAATCTCATCTTCTAACATTGCCAGGTGCTGTGCGGCTGTAATGTAGATTGGTATACTCCTTTATTCCCTCCCTCCTTCTCTAATACAACCTATCCTGTATATCATAATATCTCCTATTTCCCACCCTGTCTATCATATCTCTTATTTCGCACGTCCTTTTAGCTTCCTTGTCCTTTCCGGAGCGGTGATGAAACAATATCCATTAAGACAAGTAGAATTGTCTGGTTCCTTACAGTCAGTTGTGACTGTGCATTCTAGACCAGGCTCATCTGGAGATGGGCGTTTTCACAAATTATGATCAAGGCGAGGAAGAGAGACGATGTGAACTTATGTAAGTATGTGAGGTTTGCAAAAGCAATCAAATAAAGGCAAAATAAGTTCAAATAACGCAGTATCGCACCTGGAACGTCCTCCCCAACAGCCTCGACTCTGTTGGAGGCTACGAGACAAAGTGCTGCGCATAATAGTAGAAAGCTTCGACGACTTGTATACATGATGATTGATATTTGTTAAAGAAGATTAATGTCGTGCCACGATAATATTGGAGGAGATTACTCAACGCTCGAGAGCTACAATAATAACAATCAATGTTTAGCTGCAATAGCAATGTTTATGATTGCAATGAATATGAAATGAATTAGATGAGCGAGGAGTGAGGCAGCCCCGTAGCACGTGCGTGCGACATGGGTCATATGAAGGTCATACTCAATTCGCATAAAAAATATGTATTAGGATATATGTGATATTCTCTAAAATAAGTTTGTAGTTTATAAAAGAAGTTTAATTGCAAAAGTAGTTCTAAATCCGTTTCAGGATACTTAGGTCTCTTGACAACGATTACAATAACACCTATAATACTAAAATTAACCTAAAACCAAGTAATTTAGTGAAACATAAAGAATACCTTAACCTATATGTACATTTTTGATTATTGAAAGAAATGACACTTATTCTTGAAATAAATCCTCCCTATACTC
>Ga0214478_100775_pt1 | contig 17879 bp, 13 predicted proteins | sample M1_20Mar14CPVII9_2_FD_178001 | JGI IMG/M metagenome (GOLD analysis project Ga0214478, IMG submission 178001) | Marine eukaryotic communities from Monterey Bay, California, United States - M1_20Mar14CPVII9sort6BwellD7 | ecosystem: Environmental > Aquatic > Marine > Unclassified | place: USA...
CAGGATCTTTTTCAGGGCACTTGTGAAGTATTTTGATGGGTGAGCCACGGTCATACTGCCCCTTCATGAAACTATGCAGCCAAATCACGTTTGGCGCACAAATTCCAAAACAAAACGCCTGAGAAAACACACAAATGACTATCACGCAATGACCTCATGCCATAGAGCTTTAGTAGTAGATGCAGGATCTTTTTCCAGTGCTGCAGATACTTAGTGGTTATTACATCAATCCCTACCAGAGGAAGGCTTTGCCTCTCTTTTTTCCCTGATATTTTGTACTTTTGTATTAAGCTTATGTACAAAACCCCCTTACTCCTACCTCCCTCTTCTTCCTTACCACCAATTCTACTCTCAATGAATCATGGCGTCGCGAGATGGTAATGTACAAGGTGGTTGGGTTAATAATAAAAGGGAGATGAATGGTATTTTATCCAGCTTAAAAGACGATGATTCCTCTTCTACCTCTCCTGATGATCCGATTTTGACAAGTATGTCATCCACTTCATCTTATTCATCTTCTCACTCCTTGGTAGCCTCCTCTAGTAGTAACCAACAATTGAAACTGCATAGAAATAATGACAATAATAATGTACTAGCAACAAAGAAAAGTACTGTATATGTCGGTATATCAACAGGTCGTAAAAGGAGAGATGACCAAGCACAAAGTTATACAAGTTCCATCTGCTGGGGTAGTAATAAGCTTCATCTAGGTTCATATTACCTCAAGTCGGATGCTGCCCTGGCATACGATAAAGCTACTCACCAATTACAGGGGATAAGGGGGAAGCCTACAGTTGCAAACTTTTCTAGCTTACAAGATTACGAGCTGGCAAAGAAGGTAGAGTTAAATGAGTTGAGTAATTGCAATGATAATAATAATAATTTGGCAATGACATCTACGGCAATAGAAATCAAGGTACAAGATATAGTTTCAAAACACTTACCGAAACTTAATGGTGATATATCGGGGAATGAGTCTGATGATTTCGAGTTGAGTGACGATAATAACGAAGAAGCAGATGTCAGTGAGGTAGATTATGATAACAATATTCAAGAAGTAGTGAAACCTATCTCCACCGCTAACAATAACAAAGTTGCTGCTACCACAAAAAAGAAGAACGTCAAAGCTAAATTGTCAAAGAAGGATAAGAAATGGCAATGTTTTAAATGTCACGGTGATGTTCGACTACCCCCTCCATCTACAGTCGAAGATTCTTCATCTTTACATGAATATTTGAACACAACTCATGTCATGTGTGCCCTGAAATGTTCTAATCCGAGATATCATGTGAGTGTTTAACTTATTATAGTTTGTTTGTAAATGATTGTGTTGCACAGTAGCTTATCATATTATATTTTTATCATTAGCTGTCCTGTTCTGGTGTTCCAAAAGGAAGTCACATTTATCGAAATGCTGTTATATGCTGCCAATCAGATGAAAAAAGTGAAGGGAGTTTACTAAACAATAAATGCGATGTTAAGCAAGTATTGGAATATCTCTATTCTTCACCAAGGAGTGTGTGGTGGAATCTTTCCACAGACACCAAGATATTAATTGAAGGGAGAGAACGTAGTTTCACTGCTCTACAAAATGATAAGAATCTAGCCACATCAATGTTATCTTTCACATGTCCAAAATGTGATGTGGAAGGAGCATCTCGTTATTTGCTGGAATACTTTGAAGAGTTCACTACAATGAAGCAGTCATTCTATGCAGATTATTTGAATGTAAAAGACAATGATATGATCTGTAGACGTGATAGAGCAGATGAAAGTGTTTTGTCGAGGACGGGAGAGGCATTTCTTTGGCATTTGATGAAGGATAATCGAAATGATTATTGGAATAAGAGGGAAGCTGCATGTGATACCACAACTACAGAGCAGAGTAGTAATTGGAGTCCATCTGAAATACAATTATGCCAAATGGGCAAGGTTGTTACTTATTTATCAAAACAATTACAGCAACAACAGAAACAGCAACGCTTAAGACGACAGAAACGACAAAAGGTTAATTTCCGCCTAGATCCAGCATATTTGGTCGGCATGCCTATTCGCCTCTACAATCCAATTGATAATTCCTATCATTCTGGTCGTATCATTGACTGCAAATTTAATGCACCGCACAAAGTTGATCAGAAGTCAAACAACTTCCCATTCAATATTGATGAATTGATAGATTGGAAAATAGCCAAAACTTTATATCTTGTTAGGTTTAGGGAAGGTGTGGATGGGAGAAATATAGCAGTTCATGAATGGATCTATTTGGAGGAGCATGCTGTTACTGTAGGTGGCAATGTCTGTTGGGCAAAGGTTGGTAATGATGAAAGTTCAAACGATGACGACACAATGATGACAGATGATACTACCGACATGGACAGCAGCAATGAGGGTGCCAAAAAACCATCTGATGACTATGTGTCGCCATATCGACCAGTACAACTTCTTTTTCGAAGCATGTTGGAGATGATCCCTCTTCAGCAACTTAATCAAAAGGGATCATGCGCCACAACCAAAGATTCTTCTTCTTCTTTGGATGTATTGGCAGTGGGATTGGGACACTCAGTTGGTCATGTTAGATTGTCTTTAAGTGACGGCGGAGCAATCACAGGAGAAGGACAAGAAGATACCAAAGGGAGTGGAAAAGAATCAATAACTCTTTCATCAACTATTCACAAGCATACAAGACCAGTGGCGATACCTCTTACATCCAGTAATCCTACATGGCTCGATGAAATCTTACAGCGAGCACAGCTTACTGATGAAGATGTGGCTTTAGGACTAGCCATGGCCTGTATGGAGAAGGAAGAAGAGAGACGGATTCGCACATGGCGCCATCTAACAGTATCACATCTGTTTCAACCATCACCAATGAAGTCATCACGAACAACACCCTTATTCAGTCCTAAAAAACGCCCAGCTTCTCAATTCATCACTTCCCCCACGAACTTTGCTATTAAGAAATCTCGCCTAGATCAACCATTGAAGTCTAATCATCTTCCTGATACTTCTCTTGAAAGAGCAGCTAAGTCTGGTTGTAACAAGTGTATTGATGAGCTCAACTCTGGAATGAAGACTGCTCTACCTCATGATAACTCTTGCCCTCGAAAAAGGCATTACAATCCACCCAATGAAAACGATACACTTGACACCCATGAGGAACCAATGAAAAAGAAGAAGAAGAAGAGAAAAAGGAAGAAGGATGATTATTCCGAACTTTCACCTCAAGCGGCGAACGTTATGCGAAGATACAAGGAACATGTTCGTCCTGGTGACCCTCGACCTGTTTCCGATTGTAATTGGTGCGGCCATGGACCAGGTACTTTTGCCTATAAAGAATCCAGGAAGGGAGGAGAAAATTTGTGTTCTACATGCAATGATTTACAAAGGAAAGGTTGGAAGATGACTGCATACACAACTTCGAGGAAGAGGCGTTATGATCATACAGATGGACGGTCAGTATGGAGTGCGAAAGAGTTCTTAATCGAGACTACAGATTTTGTCGCAAAGAAGAAAGCTGTGTGAATGAGGGGGAAGAAGAAGAGTAGACGGATGAGGATTGGCGACACTTGTAGTTTGTAGCCGTAGCTAAGTATTTGCAAATATAATATAAGCGCTTAAGAAGATCTTTAATATTATGAATCTGGAGATACGGATTACTCCTAAGTAGTTAGTTCTTTATGTATTAGATACCTTATGAGTGGTTCGATGGCGACTGATGAATCCAAGAACGTTAAGTATCACTCAATATAGTAGTTGGCGTGTCTGAATCAATAGGGTTCATGTCTAATATAGGTAATAAAAGGTATTGCAATTGATTGGTGGTGGTCCTGTTCAGCCGAGATCGCCAAATACTCGCCAAATTTTAATACAATTAGTGGAGGAGTTGTGAGGTTACTCACATAGATGAAGAGGCACCATCGACCATCACATCATCCAGAGGCACCATTGACCACCACATAGTTACATCATCCAGAGGAGTGCAATATGACTTGGGAACCACCACCACTCCATAGACAGCTATCTACAATTGGTATTGGGGAAGTATTTATTTCGGTGCCAGAGAATGATGGATTATCTGTATCAAGCTGTTCAGACCAAATCAACCAAAGTTTAACCTCAGAAATTGTTTGTGATATCAAAAGGAAACCTGAAGACTTTATTGTTCGGGAGATTGGACTAGGTGGTGATATTGCAGGAGTTACCAAATCATCTAAAGGCGTAGGAGATAAAAAACTACCAATAGATAATGCTACAAAGATAGAAGATAATGGGACAAAGGTAGAAGATAATGGAACAAAGGACACAGATACGGAAGATAAATCAATAACATCAACTCAACAATCTTCAAAGAGTGCAACTAATACTAATGCAGAAGTTACTAATATTGATACAAACCCCGAGGAAGGATTGCAAAGAATACTTACTCAGTGTTGTACACAAGATATGAAAGATAACAAGTCAGATCAACATGTACAAAAACTACTGCAACAACTGAACGATCTTCAAAAATATGCACTTGATGGAATTATTGCTTCTCCTACTTCTAAAATGGATGACGACAAAATGGTATGGATACCAACAGCAGCGCTAGTTACCAAAGAAGATCGGAAGCTACTTCATCAATATATTAGACACTTTTTTTGTTTTCTTAGAACAGAGACATCATCCAGAGATAATAAAGATACAGCAAACAATCCACTTCAAAAAGATACAACTGATGCAGTCAACAATAAATCATGGGTATGCTGTCTTATTGATTATACATTCTTTTCTATAGTACCATGTCTTGCACATCCGTGTGAAGACTTGCAACTACTATACAAATTCCGCAATAATGGACCTATACCTTCATCGTTAGGTGGAGATGGAAGGGGAAGTAATCACAATAGAGGGAAGAATCGCAACAGAAACTTCAAAGAGCGAGGGGGAGAGAAACTAGACAAACAAGAGGGATGCTGCAAGTCTTCAACGACATCGGGTACTATACTGCTTCGATTGAAGCCTGATCTACCACGAGATGAGCGCCGTGTGATACATAAAGCACTATGTTCAAGTAGGCGAAGAGATTTTGATACTTCAACACAACATGATGTGAAACTAGACCCTTCAAATAAAGAATCTGATAAGACGACAACAGCCATTGTAGTACAATGGTCTAGAAATGCACTACAGGCAACAATGAAGAAGCGAAAACGAGCAGAGATAGGTTCAGATACAGCAACAGAGAAGACCACAGAGATAACTGCAATACTCGGTGTTTTACGAAAGTATCAAATTGAACATCAAGTAGCATTAAATCTTATCTCACGAGCTGTCAAGTGCCGCAATAGTGACATTGGTGTTGCTGGTATTAAAGATATGCAAGCAATTACTTATCAGTACTGTACACTACGCAATGTCTCTCTCAGTAGAGTACAACAAGCCAATAATATCTTGGGAAAGAGAGTTCAGTTATCAGACTTTGTGGAGATAAAAGGAACAGAAGCTTTACTTGTTCGAGGCAACTTGATTGGCAACAGATTTGAATTGGTACTTAGAAACTTGAAGAGAATGCAAAGAAAGTACGGAGAAGGAGAAGACACTTATAGAGAACGACCTGTTCCTGTTCATTCATCACATCTTGATACCATGATCAAGAGGATTGATGTTCATGGCTTTATCAATTTCTACGGCGAGCAACGGCTGGGTGGTCCAGGATCTAGGGAACATGTAGGCGATAGATCATTTGATATAGGCCAAGCCATGCTCAATGGGGATTTTGACAAGGCTATCGACTTACTCATGACGGGTAGATCAACTAATGTTTATTCCCCAAATACAGATGAAATAAATGCAAGGAACGTGTGGAAGAAATCGAGAGATGCTCGAGCTACGTTAGCAGCTTTTCCAAAGAATCGAAACACAATGGTTAGGGAGAGAGAAGTCCTTACTGGTTTTCTAAGGTATGCAGATGCGTTAGAAGCATTCCGATGTTTACCACACAATACTCGGATGTTTTATATAAATTCATATCAGTCTTTAATTTGGAATCGAGTGGCTACAGAGAGAATAAAGAGATTGGGTCCTAGCCCTGTTGTGGGAGATCTCTACATTAGTGAAAGTACTGGCGATGAAGAAGGAAACGTGCAAGTCGTTACTGATCCTTCACAAGTTGATATATCTCAAGTTGTTCTTCCTCTTCCTGGATATAATATTCAGTACCCTACAAATGAAATCGGAGAACTATACAAACAAATACTTAAAGCTGATGGTATTGATTTAGCAACCAAAAATAAAGTACCCGAATCTACGGCAAAAGGAAGCTACCGAAAAGTTATTGTCAAAGCAACCAATCTACAGTGGGAGCCTCTAACCAAATCTGAAGGGTTAAAAGATGACCCAGTTATAACTGATGCAAAGCTTACGTTCGACTTGAAGAAAGGCTGTTATGCTACCATGATGCTAAGGGAGTTACTGATGACTACAATGGCACGAGATTGTAATACTAGAGACAAAGATAGTAGCAAGGAAGATTAAACTTATGTTATGACTTGTAACATCTTATATTCAGATATGATTCTATTTCTCAGGATTGGTATATAAAGCTTATATACCAATCCGTCATTCATTTCATCTTATTGAACTATTGAAATATATACAAGTCATGAATCTAACCAAGCATTGATTCTCTCGTATGACTACCTTCTTGTACGGTCTCTGCGTTCACGCCAAGAATGTCTGCAAACACTGGGTTTCTAGCAACTGATCCTCGTTGTTCAATTTCTCTAAATATATTGATGAAGCTCTCAGGCCGAGCAGCCCCATCAACAACGGTTGATCCCTCTATGATGAACTTGGGTATTCCATGAACACCGATTTGACGAAGTGCCCGGAGAGCATTTTCAATCTCCGTTCTGCCTTCGTTACCATTCAGAAATGTCAAGATCTCTTCTTCGGTCATTGGTTGATTTGTATTGTCTTTTGTTATAGTGTCTGAAAGTACTTCAGCTGCAACTTTTGCTAAACGCTGTCTATCATTAAGAGAATGACCATCCACAAAGTAATATAAATTGAGCCTGTCATATAACTTCTCACTGGCATTTAATCCATATTTCTTTCCCACATGCTGTATGAGGCGATGTGAAGCCATTGAGTTGGCAGCAAGCCTGTCTAGATTAAAGTGTGGTATACCTGCAGCCAGTCCTCTCCCTTTTAAGCTGTAGAACAAAGTTGAAAATATGATGTGTATTTATATGCATATGATATTCAGATTGATAAGCGGAAGAAGAAATAAACAACTACTCACTCATGATTATTCTTCTGTCTATTCCATCCTTCCACCCCTCCCCACTTCTTAACCAATCGTTCTCTATTGCTTTCTATATATGTTTTCTCCTCATCATAATCTGGTTCAAGGAAGAAAGGCACTCGTAGTACTGAAAATGCAACTGGTGATTTACTATTCAATGGCTCAGAAAGAACATGCTTCATTGCTCTTTCTAAATGCCGTTTTCCGATATATCCATTGGGTCATAACTGTATGAAGAATAGGATATATTATATACATTATATATATATGAGAGAAGCAATATTATATGTAAAGGAATATGAGGAATAGCAGAGTATAAACAACGAACAAGATAAATTGATATGAGAGTATGAATGGGATGTACTTACAGTATCTGATACTAACTCAACTGGAATGACAAGTTGGGAAGAATTAGAGAATAAGCGTCTACCCATATTACTAGACAATAAACGTCTACTCATCATACGTTGATGTGATAACAAGTTCATATTAGAAGTAATGTTATCTCATTGGTGTTCGTCTCGTCGTAGTATGTCATTTTTTTTATTTGGGGGAGGAAAAAAAGGATACCCTACCATCTATCTCCTCGCGGAATCCTCCTCTGGTGCTCATACATACTCCTCTTTTGTTGAAGAATGAACATGTTCATTACTACCACCATTGTATTATTAGTACATGTGATATGTGAAGCAGTAATGGTGACGGCGTTCTGTAGAATATCACAACATCGTATCCTATCTCCAGCATCATCCTCTTATCATCGTCGACAACAACAACAAAGAACAATAGTATGCAACGTGTCTAATAATGGTGATAAAGATTACTACAACAATCTCTTGTCAACATTTAAAGGAGATTTTGATAATTATAACCAGGTAATTCAAGATAGGATACATGGTTTATACCCAAGAGAAGGGGGAGGTCATGAACATATTCATTGCACACTAGTTCCATGTCCACAGCAACACAATGATCATCAAGACCGACAACAACAAAGTCAATGGGTACTTGCGGCATTTTACTTCAATGGTAATCCACAGAAGATATTTAGATTTCGTATGTATCAATTGATACAACCAATATCAAATGAGTTACCGGTCCGGATGAAATTGAACACACTCTTACCTCATGTAGAAAGACAGCTACGTGAGTGTTCCGAAAAGCCTTGCATATGGTGGAAAGAGCTATGGAAGATTTGGTGCAAAGAAAACAGGATAGATATACAACAGCAAACAGATGTCAAAGAATGGAATAAGTTGCAAGCAGAAGGAATACCAACACTGGTATCCTCTCTTGAAGGTTGCGATGTACTTTGGGAACCAAATTGGGAGCCATCTAAACATGCATATCTATACAATAATGAATACGACGACGATGCAATAATAGGCAGACGACATCTTTCAACTGGACAATCATATCATGCAACAATGGAAGCTGGCAAGAAGGGGACAATAGTAGATTCAATCTCTCTTATTCCAGGGAAAAGAATACTTATCAAAGATGAATTGAGTTTGTGGAATGATGAATTTTGGATAAATGACCGAGGATATGATCCAGATGATGATAGCATGCCATTTGTATACGGTAATCAAAGAGGAGTTCCATACAAACTGCAAAAAGTATCAAACTTCATTACATCACATGCCAATACAGACATTGAACTCGAGCTTCAAAGAGAACTGGTCAACTCAGATCTAGAATGGACCTTGGGTGAGGAGTACAGAACGAAAGAGTTGTTTCAACAAAAGATGCAGCCTATAGATCAATAATGACATAAACTCTACTTTCAAATGCAATGAGTGTTTATGTAATCATCTTATCAATGTTTATTGCCAGATCATTTCCTTGAACTTTCCAATAAAGGAGCCATCCTTCTTCTGCTGATCGACATCTGGCACAACAATCTTATCCAAGTCTTTGATACTAGATGATGGTTTGAAACCGTCAGGAAACATTTCATCATTAGCAAGAAGAGAGCACTCGGTTGGGCTAGAACAGTAGACATTCTCGATGATTTCATTGAACTTCACCCATCGGCCTTCTGCTGCTGATTTGTCAGCAGCAAGAGACATAACCAAAGCCACTAAACCATCAATACCTGTACATGGAACTTCACTATCTTCGACAAGTGATTTACAGAATGCTTCGGTCTCGGTAACATAGGCTTCAAAGTATCGTGACAGGAAGAAATCGAATGGCATATCGGCATTTCCAGTAAAGTCATTTCGGTATATCTTGGCAGTGTTGGGGTATACATTGTCTGTGGCAATCATTCCCTTTGTTCCCAATACCTCGGCGCGCTGATCATATCCATACGAACTTTGACGACAGACATCTACCATGGCGTTCACGCCATCAGGATACCTTACGATGCATGTAGCAGTATCAAATGCCTCTGATCCAGGCAAGTCCTCAATCGACTTATCAATATGACAAGAACCAACAGCAAGAATCTCAATAGGATCTTCGCCAGCCAAGAAACGTGTCATATCAAGATCATGTACTGCCATATCATTGAAGATTCCTCCGCCGCCCTTTACATATTCATATGGAGGAGGTGATGGATCACGAGAACAAGTCTTGATCTATATATCACATGAAGAATGATAATATGAGAATTGTTTTGTTGTTGTTGTTGTTGATATCATCAAAAGGAGATACAATGTACATCCACAAACTTACGATAATGGTATCTCCAACTTCTTGATCTTCAATAGCCTTTCTTACACGCAAAAAGTTGGGATCAAATCGTCGTTGCAGTCCGATCATCAACTTTACACCAGCCTCGTTACATGCATTGATAGCCTCAACAGTTTCAGCCAAGTCAGTAGCAATTGGCTTTTCACAGAAGACATGTTTTCCATTGGCAGCACATGCTTTGATTTGATCAGCATGATATTGTGATGGGGAACAAATCCAGACAGCATCTACCTCGGGATCTGTAATAACATCCATTGCATCAGATGTGAATTTGGGTACTCCAAATTGCTTTGCAGCTAAACATAGGATATGACAGATGTCAGTTAGTAAAATGAAATGATAAAAGTTAGTTCATGTGTTATATTCATATGATATGCTCACTTACCATCCTCAGCTTTTGACACCGTAGGGTTAGAAACTACAATAGGTTGAACACCAGGAGCCTTATTAATTGCTCCCAAATGAACAATACCAATACGACCACAACCAATGACACCAACTTTTACTGGATCCTTGTTCTCAGATTCTATTGACATTTGCAATGCCGACGATCTTTGAGCTGTGCAAGGAGCCTGAGGAGGAGCAAATGCCTCTACCGTCTTGGCGGTGAGCAAGCATACAAGTATTGAACTGAACCTAGCCATGATATACCAGTGTCAAGAGTTGTAATGGTTTATGTTTATGATGGCATTGCTCCAATGACCACCTGCTCACACAAGCAACACGTATTTGAAGCCTCCTGCTAAAAGATACGGTATCCTCAAAGAGTCCAAATGAATTGAGACGCCCGCCTGCCCATCTCTTCTTCCTCTCTTGTACTATTACACCCATTGATCACCGTCCCATCAAATCAATATCATGGTTAGAATAAGCTTACTTGCATTAGTTCTTGTTGGTTCGGCATCGGCCTTTTCCCCGGCTCAACATGCAATCTCAAGACCATCAACAACTACTGCATTGCAAATGTCAACAGAATCTGCCAATAAAGACCCTGTCAAAGTCGGAGTAATTGGATGTGGTCGTATTGGTATTGTTCATTTGGGAGCTATTAATAAGGCTCCTGGTGTTCAACCTATTGTAGTTTCTAATCCGACAGTGTCTAAAGCTGAGGATGGTAAGTGAACATATGATATGTATATGTTTCATAATATGAACATACCTGTGTTATACATACATATCATCAGTATATGATACTAACTGGCATCTGTCATATCCTACATTTAGCTGCCAAGACATTTGGAGTGCCCAAATTTACATCTGATGCAATGGATGTTATTACAGATCCTGAGGTAGATGCTGTATGGATCTGTTCTCCATCACAATATCATGCTGATCAGATCAAAGCATGTGCAGCCAATGGAAAACATGTTTTCTGTGAAAAGCCAATTGCAACCGACTTGGCTGAAACTGTTGAGGCTATCAATGCATGTAACGAGGCTGGTGTAAAGCTAATGATTGGATTACAACGACGATTTGATCCAAACTTCTTGCGCGTTAGGAACGCTATCGAAACGAAGGAAGTTGGAGATACGATTGTTATCAAGACTTGTTCTCGTGATCCATCTCCTCCTCCATATGAATACGTGAAAGGCGGCGGAGGAATCTTCAATGATATGGCAGTACATGATCTTGATATGACACGTTTCTTAGCTGGTGAAGATCCCATTGAGATTCTTGCTGTTGGTTCTTGTCACATTGATAAATCGATTGAGGATTTGCCAGGATCAGAGGCATTTGATACTGCCACTTGTATTGTGAAATACCCAAATGGAGTCAGTGCTATGGTAGATGTCTGTCGTCAGAGCTCGTATGGATATGATCAACGTGCTGAGGTATTAGGAACAAAGGGAATGATTGCCACAGACAATGTATACCCCAACACTGCCAAGATATACCGAAATGACTTTACTGGAAATGCTGACATGCCATTCGATTTCTTCCTATCGCGATACTTTGAAGCCTATGTGACTGAAACTGAAGCATTTTGCAAATCACTTGTCGAAGATAGTGAAGTTCCATGTACTGGTATCGATGGTTTAGTTGCTCTAGTAATGTCTCTTGCTGCTGACAAATCAGCTGCAGAGAATCGTTGGGTGAAGTTTAGTGAGGTTATTGAAAATGTCTACTGTTCTAGCCCAACTGAGTGCTCACTATTAGTTGACAGTGATGTCTTCCCTGATGGTTTCAAACCAACAAAGAGCTTGTCAGAGTTACAGAATATTGTTGTTCCAGATGTCGATGAACAAAAGAAGAGTGGATCATTCACCACCAAGTTCAAGGATATGCTTGGAATTTAAGTTTGTATTGAATATTATAGAGATTGGTAGAAAGATAGAGAGATAAGTGCCTCATCAAGAGGACTGTGTTGTGGAATAGAAGAACAAAACAAAAAGTAGAATAACTCTTGATTGGAGTATAAGAGAAACATTTATACAGTTGCAAGTTGGTATCCTAAGTCTCTATTTTAAACAAACTTGACCTTGTGTAAGAGGCGCACTATACACATCAACAAGAGGCACCACTGATCACTGTTGCTCGCATTATAATAGAGAGCGGAGAGATTAGGCCTATCAAATGTCCTCTTAATTTTCTCATAATCACTCTTAAACAGCGAAAGACGATATGCCATAAACTGCACGAGTTCTTGCTTACTTGCTTGAGTACTGTTTACCTATCATAATATACCGACAATACCCATTACGACAGTCTATTAATCATCTAAAAGTAGTGAATTTATATTAATTTAAAAAACAACAATGGTAGAAACATATACCGCGGCACAGACAGTCGGGCAAAAAATTGACTCTGTCATTGCATCCTTATCAACAATAGAATTTTCAACAAGCCAATTGTATGCCACAACAATTATATTGAGCTTGACCTTCTCCTTCTATTTATTAAATAGTGGTAAAGGTTCATCTGCTCTCACGACAATGAATGATAATAATAAAGATACATCTGTAGAGTCTCTACACAAACCAAAGAAACAACAACTACAACAATCATCTTCACCCGAACCCAAATGGCATATACTAAAAATTACCAACTATGTTGCGGCCACTGGATTCTTATTATCTGTATTGAAATTTGCATCTAATGCATCGACATATCTTAATGACTCAAGCTCATTATTGCAATTCTTATTCGTTTGGTCAGTGTTCCTATGTTACTTCTTTGGTTTCTTTGGTATTTCGTTCTTGGATTTAGATGACTTTGCTGTGGATGGTCAACAACAGTTGGGTGGGCAGTCAATGCAGCAGCAGCAGCAAGCTACACCTGTTCGTCAGAATAAGGTTGATAGGTAGGTAGTGCATATGTTATTGTGCACATTTGTGTTATGTTTTGCAATTACCCAATCCCCAACAATTTTTCACACTGTTTTTACCCTGTTATTTATAGCTCCGGACCTCCGGTAAAAGTGGTTAATGTTCATCCTCCATCATCCTCTGCACCAGTATGCACTGACCCTACCTCCTTCAAAAAGCCTTCATCTAATATCCCAAGCAACTTAAAGGAACTACCCAATGAAGAAATTGCCAGCCTCGTATTACAAGATAAGATTAAAGATCATCAATTGGAAAAACTACTCGATCCTCACCGTGCTGTCGAAGTACGACGATTGAAGTTTGATTCCAAGTTGGATTCGTTAGGCAATGGTGGAGCATTGTCAGAGCTTCCACATAAACATGATTTGGATTACAAACGAGTCCTTGGTGCTAATTGTGAGATTGTAGTTGGATACATCCCTATCCCGGTTGGTATGGCCGGTCCAATTACATTGAACGGAGAGTCTGTATACATTCCCATGGCTACCACTGAGGGATGTCTCGTGGCTAGTACAAACCGTGGATGCAAGGCTATTTCTCAAGGTAGCGGGGCGTCAAGTACCATCTTAAAGGACGGGATTACCCGTGCCCCATGTGTCCGACTTCCAACTGCTCAACAGGCAGCTGAAGTTGCTCTTTGGATAAATACTCCTGAGAACTTTTTAAAGTTGAAGGAAGCGTTTGAATCCACAACAAGTTTTGGTAAATTGTTAGAGGCAAGTCCTACCGTTGCGGGAAGGAACGTCTACGTTCGTCTCCGTTGTTTTGCGGGAGATGCCATGGGTATGAATATGATTAGTAAAGGCAGTCTTGCCGTTATCGAGTCACTTCGACAGGTATTCCCTGAGTTAAATCTGTTAGCACTCAGCGGTAACATGTGTACTGATAAGAAGGCTGCCGCAGTAAATTGGATCGAGGGAAGGGGCAAGAGTGTTGTTATTGAAGCAACTATTCCCCAAAATGTTGTCCGTGCTACCCTCAAGACATCTGTCTCGGCTATTGTAATGACTAACGTGAATAAGAACTTGATAGGTAGTGCCATGGCCGGCGTTGTAGGTGGTTTCAATGCTCATGCTGCCAACAATGTAACGGCAGTATTCCTAGCAACTGGTCAAGATCCAGCACAGAACGTTGAGAGTTCCAACTGTATGACACTTATGGAGGAAACACCTGAAGGTGATTTGTGGATATCATGCACAATGCCCAGTATTGAAGTTGGCACTGTTGGAGGAGGCACTGGGTTGCCTGCCCAGGCTGCATGTCTAAAAGCCATTGGTGTAAAGGGAGGAGGGGAGAATCCTGGAGATAATGCCAGACAATTAGCACATGTTGTTGCTGCTGCTACAATGGCTGGAGAGTTGAGTTTGATGGCAGCTCTTGCTAGCAACTCATTAGTGGCTGCTCATATGGCTCATAATCGCAAGCCAGCAGCAGCAGCATCATCAAAGTAGGTACAATGTAAATGTGAGGACAAGGACAAGGTTATATTTTAAGTGCGTGGAGTGTCTTAGTTCAAGTTATGTTCATCAGATATGTGTGGTTGTTGTAAAGATAATCTTTAGTAAAATAGCAATATGTTGAGTCTAACAAGTAGTACACAATTGAATTGAGAAGAAGCCCAATAAATATCACATGGATAAATACCGAGCATGCGCATGAGGAGAAAACTCTTCTCATTGCTTTTCCGAAACACAACTGTCACGTATCACCACCAATTGCAGTAAGCATATTAAAAACTGATCGGATATATAGTGCCTGCTACAACAATGGCAGTATACAGTTTGAGCAGCTGTATCTTACACCATGGTAGTGCTATTACTACATATGGTAACTTCAAAGCACATCTCTCAACACTCAACTCTCATGAAATTTTTTATTTGCAGAAGACTTACAAACATTTACAATACCTCATACGCATACATATTGTACATATAGTTGAGTAGCAGTATAGATAGATACGCCGCCATGCAGACTACCCAGCCATTCCGTAAATGCCACTTGCAGGAAAGTCCGCGTTTCTGTTGTTTTGTCATGTGAAATCATGTATTCAATATAAAGTCAATTGACTACATTATTGTTGAACTCAGTTTGCCTTTATTTGATTGCCTTTGCAACCCACATCTACTAACAAAAGTTACTATCATCTCTTCATCTTCATAAACGGTGAAACACGCATCTTCCAGATCCTTCGCTCTCTTTATGATGGCAGTGGCCAGGAAAGCAGTACTACTGATACAGGCGGAACAAACAAAGAAGAAGATACCAATACTGATGATAAGCAAAAAGATCATGATGCACCGTCGAGTACTAATGACAGCGAAGCCAGTGGAAATAGTCATATGGATGTGATAGAAGAAGAAGGTATAGTTAGTAACGATGTATGGAACCTCATTGAGCAGTATTTGCAAAGAAGGAATGATTATCTACCGCACAAGCAACTACAGTCACACTGGACAAACATCAATAATGAAGCTAAATCTCGTATTGAATATATATCATCCATATCAAAATGTATAGAGGATGATGAGAAACTCAGTAGTAGTAGAGGTAGATCATCACTAACTCCTCGAGGTAGTACTCCAATGTTTTCAATAACGGGAAGAGGTTCATTGGCACCAACAAGTCTACATTTAACACCTCAAAGTTCCAACAAAAACAAATCTACATCTAATGAATCGAGTCGAACTGATATTGAATTAGCAAGTAGTATTCCATCATGGAACTTGATCAATAGTATGCTTGGTAGACATAAAGAGTTATGCACTGAATCATGCAAATCATTTAGAACGCAACCCTTCTTGACAAAGGTACACGATGAAGCTACAAAGAGATGTAAGGTATTGGAGAGATTATTACAGAGTATTGAAATTGGGGTAGGAAGTAATGTAGGAAGTAATAGCAAGAGAAAGATGAATGACAAGAAAAGAGAGGTATCATCAAGAGGAGTGACAGATCAACATGGAAAGCGGCAGAAGGTTGGGGTACAGTCTAGACCATCTTTGTTGGGAAGTTTCTTGAATGACCAATGCTCCGATGAAGACAAAGTAGCCAATGTTGGTGGTAATGCTACTGAGCAAACATGTAACGAGGAGGGAAATGATGATGAAGACTCAATTATGAAAGCAAAGATGAAGCTAGTTCTCTGGTCAGTGTTGCTAAAATCTGTTAAGGAGATAACTGATGAGAGTTGGGCATAAAAGTATAGTGTATATGGTATTATGTATGGCGGTTTCATACTTGTTATTTGACAAGCATAGGAATTAGAACGAGACTCACTAGAACTCGTCTCAAAAGCATACGACTCATACAACTACCCCATTCCACAAGAGTCTCAAGGATTAGATGTCTTCTTGTGGACTATGATGTACCTTAACTCACTAGAACTTTAAATTCCACAATTAAATTCCACAACTACTATGGAGATACATATGATATTCAATATCTCAATAGAATAAGTGTTTAGTGCTTTCACTTTGTCAAGATCAACCTTTGAGGTTGATACGTAGACCGATACATAAACTAAGGACAGACCCCAAAGATCTTTCGATTTCGACATAAATCCACTCATTAAATCGGTGAGCGTACCTAGCGAGCGAGGTTGTAGGTGAGTGTTGATATCAATTGTGGCGCGGCGGTAATAAGTAGAGTTTTATCTTTATGATGTATATGTGCTTTAGTTTGATATAGTAGCTGTTTGGGTGGTTAGATATCGTCGGTTGGGCGGAGAAGTTAGCGCAACTCTCTTAAGTGTGGGGTTTGGTTGTTATTGGCACAGGCCGCTTTAGCTTGGCTGCTTTGTGTTGCTAAAGAATACGAATGCGGGATGGTATATTATTGATGATACAGGGTTTATTTGTTTGCTGCTGTCTTGTGTATGCGGTTATCAAATTTGTCATCTTCTAACTTTAATCTATTCTTTCTCTCAATCTAATTTGGACCACTCACATACCAGCCCAATAACGCCAATAGAATAAACAAACTACTACCCGATACACCCCTAAACAAATAATATAATTAAATATGGTAAAAGAGGAGAAAAAAGATGCGGATATGAAAGATGCCATCCTTGGTAAAAAGCGTTCACCCAACCGTCTAATTGTTGATGATGCAACCAATGATGATAACTCAGTTATTTCTTTATCACCAGCCAAGATGGAGGAGTTATCACTCTTCCGCGGTGATACCGTCCTTATTAAGGGTAAGAAGGGACGTGATACGGTATGTATCGTATTGGCAGATGAAACATGTGATGATTCATCAGTTAGAATGAATAAGGTTGTTCGTAAAAATTTACGTGTCCGTTTGGCCGATATTGTTACTGTTACAAACTGTGGTGATGTGCCATACGGCAAGCGTATTCACATCTTACCCCTGGATGATACTATTGAGGGTGTATCTGGTAATTTGTTTGATGTTTATCTCAAACCATACTTCTTAGAGGCATACCGTCCAGTTAAAAAGGGGGATTTATTTTTAGTCCGTAGTGCTATGCACCCTGTGGAATTTAAGGTTGTTGAGACTGATCCTGCCCCGTATTGTATCGTTGCACCTGATACGGTTATCCA
>Ga0214478_100776_pt1 | contig 17875 bp, 16 predicted proteins | sample M1_20Mar14CPVII9_2_FD_178001 | JGI IMG/M metagenome (GOLD analysis project Ga0214478, IMG submission 178001) | Marine eukaryotic communities from Monterey Bay, California, United States - M1_20Mar14CPVII9sort6BwellD7 | ecosystem: Environmental > Aquatic > Marine > Unclassified | place: USA...
ACAATCATGAAGACAGAGGGGATATTAGGATTTTACTCGGGGTGGAAGCCGACAGTATGTCGAAATGTTCCATTTGTTGTTACTACCTTCACTTCAAGAGATGTCCTGAGGAGAAAGATACTGCAATATAAGCAACAACAAAACAAGGATGAGCTGACAAAGCTTACTGCATTAGATGATGTTGCCATCGGCATTGTCTCTGCTCTTATAGGAGGAGTGGTGACACAACCTATCGATGTAATCAAAACGCGAATGATGACGCAGGCCGCCTCTTCAGCAGTACCATATACATCGGCACTTGACTGTGCTTCATCTATTCTGAAGAATGAGGGGTTTAGAAAATTATATAGTGGTTTCGGACAAAGATCAGTGTATATGTGTGGTCTTTGGGGGATAACATTTGGCCTCGAGCCTCTCCTAACAGCATACTTGAATGAAAGAAATAATCAATAATCTTATGATTTGGATAGTAGCTATCTAGATAATATTATTACTTAGATACTACTTGAGTGTCTAGTTAACTCTCGCAGTACTTTTCATAGAGGTCGTTCATTATACGACTGCTTGGTCTACCTCGAGATGAAATTGATGACCCAATGTAGTGATAGTCTTCCTGAGTTGATGTCTTCTCTGATTGACGCTGTGGTCTGATTGTTTCTTTTACCACGAACATATGCCAAAGATGTCCAGTCTCCATTGCTGATTGTTTCATTGCTATTCTCGAATAATATGAGTACATTGCATCTTCGTTGAAAGCATGTGAACTGGTTCTATCTTCGCCGCTCATTTGGTCGTTCTGTTGCTCAAGATATGCTGCAGTTATTGATCTCAATGATCGTCGAGAGCGCTGTCCGATTTGCTTTGCTGATCCAACCCAAGAATATGACGGAGGAATCAAGTCTCTCAGCAGCCATGCAGTTGGTCCTAACGGCGGCTCAACTCCACCATATGTACTAGCTTTCTGGTATCCACTTTGCTCGAAGCCATACGGACTTAATCTCTTTGGTACTTCTGCAGTTTGCATTGGAGGAAGCTCATACAAGCGCGGTGATAGCACTACTGCCGGGATATCAAATGCTGATGCCTGAAACAGTAATGCTTGCAACTTGTCAATGACGTTGGCTTGGATTCTTGGCTCGTGTGTTTTAACATTCCTATCATCTCCAAGATGATCTTGAACAAGTGAATCGGTAATAAAATCTGTCGGTTTGACAACAAGTACAATGCCACCACTGTTCTTTCTTTTGCCCATACTCGGTGGTATTCGATCCTGAACCAGGCAATATATTTGTATGTTGTCCAGCAGAGACTTCTTCTCTATCTCATCCCTCTTCCATTGATTCAACTCTCTAGATGCCAACAAACTTTGTTCAATAGAGTTGAAGTATAAACAGACGGGTCTTTGTTGTTTTTCAGTAGGAGCCATATCGTCCCAAGACTGTGTAGACAGTCTTTTTGCGATATGCAATGAGAGTAACCTCATTGCTCTTCCTTCATCTTGTTTGTCATCTAATAAATATGTTGCATTATCAATCTCAATTCCCATTCGTGCAGATATGTTCCTGTTTCTCCCTTGTGTATCTGCTTGCTTGATACTACTACCATCATCATCTCCATTCAGCCATCTCCGTTTTGACGATGTGAATGGATGTATAGGTCTGTAATCAAGAACAGATTTGTGAACTGCGTTGCTTGCAATATTTGGATCAACTCTCTGAAGACCATTGATTGTACCAGTAATTGTTTGACATATCTCTAATGAAAGCTCTTCAAATGTTTTTGGGAATGCTGGTATTCTTTCCAAGTATTCGACACCCCAATAATCTAAATTTCTTTGTCTCCTCCGTTGAATGAGATTGTCAACTTCTTGTATGTTTTGTGCCTTGTTAGCATAAAATACTTTGTTATCATAATATCGAGTTGTTGGTATTACATCACCACAGAATGCATCAGAGACACTTATTATGACGATATAGCACAGGATGATACCAAAGATGCAAAATATACCCATCATCTTCAAACTCAAAGTGCGTGATATTGCTACCTATCATGAAAAAATATGAGAGTGAAAAGGATACCGTATGTACCGTACCTCTACTCTTGATATTGAGTGATATAATTGATATGTAATTGGAGAATATACAGAAACCCCACAACTGATCAGAATGAATCTATATAATATTGTATCTATTTTTGGGCTATTGCTGTGTTCTCCAATAGTAGCATTTTCGCCTGCCCGGTCATTACAAATATCTAATAAGGTATCTGACTTACCATCTCAACAACACAAGATATCTTTACCATCACCAACACAAGCATTAGCTAAAGCTGTATCATCGACAAAACTATCATTTACACCCAAAGAAGAATCTGATGATTCCAGTGATGATAAGCCCTTCATTCGACCAGCTCTGCACAACTCGCCTTTCTTTAGATCATTGGCTATACTGTATGCATTGTTGTTTGCAATCTATCAAGGCTCCTCACCTGATTCAATTCAGAAGGTAGGAAAGATGTTTATCTTATCACCAAAGAATGCTGCTACGGTTCATTTGTTATCATTCAGTGTGTTCTTTGGAACGACGGTATATACAACTTTTATAGCAGGCATTACCATGTTCAAGGTAAGACATGTGTTGATTTGTGATGTTTGTATATGTATTATAATCCATAAAATGGTTATTATTATCTTCACTCACATTGTTTCTCATCAACTAGAACTTACCCAGGAGAGTCTTTGGAAAGCTTCAAAGTAAACTATTTCCATTGTACTTTCAATTATGTGCTGTAATGCTTGGTTTGCAGGTGAGAGTTGATGAATGAAAGCACAATATATACATATATAAGATACAACAAATGCATAGATTTAACTCTTCGCCTTATCTTCAACAATACAAACATGATCAATAGATTCTCACCCTTACAGCCATGCCAGATATCCTGAGTAAAACAAGTGAAGTATCATTGGCTGTTTCGTTTGTGTCTACATTATTAAATTTGCTTTATCTTGAGCCTACGTCCACAAAAGTCATGTTTGATAGGTATCAACTGGAAGATGATGGTAAAAAGGATAGTGATGAGTATAGTGAGAAGGCAAAAAGCTTTGGAAAACTACATGGTATGAGCAGTCTCGCTAATCTTGTATCACTACTTGGCGGCCTTATCCATGGAGTTAGACTCGCTTCGGGGTTGGCAATCTAACTATTCCTATACAAACACTTGATCAGATATTTGGTTCCAGTGTGTTGAATGATGATCCTAGATAAAGAACGAATACAAATACAAATCAGTTTGGACACAAGTCATATTATTTTATATCAATACCATTTCTCTTCTCCTACCCTAGACATGATTATAAGCTATCTTGCCAACATATACAATCTCACACACTAATTACTTCCATCATCATATTGGATGGTGATGATGACGGTGTAATATCTGATGGTGGTGGTGGTGTTGTTGACGCGGTTGCCATCTTCTTTAATTGATTCTGCTTCACCTTCTGTAGTAACTTTACAACTTCTGCTGATGCATCACTTAGTATTGCACATTCAATAGCGTCAGTTTCATCACAATCTTCTAATAGTACACTTTGTTTTGATCCAGACAGTAGTGTTCTTATAACTTGAAAGTCGGGAGGACCTCGTTCAACATTTATATCTTGAAACATTACACATGAGCTATCGCACGCTATTATGAGAGGTGTTCTTCCGTCACTGTCTTGCATGTTGCAAGCGTGTGGATATGCCATGATAAGTAGCTTTATCGTGTCAAGGGATGCACAACTTCCAGCCGCTACATGTAGTGCCGTTCTTCCCAGGCAATCTGTTGCAAATAAAGCTGAGGGATAGAGTTTTATCATATCACTCAATAGCGTTATCGGAGGATCATATCTGACTATTGCATGGAGCAATGTCATGCCTGTATTGTTGTTGTAGGTTGAGAAGGAGAGGAGAGGAGGATACGATGATGTTAGTAAGGAGGTAGTATGAAATGGTGGAACAGGAGTGATGATGTCGATTGCAACACATGGAACATCGTCCATTGTAGGGTAGGCGAATGCACAAGAGAGACACAAAAGAGAGAGATATGTAACTATCACGCACCATTGAAATCATCACATATTGATAAATGATTGGATATGAATATAAATGCATCCTTATTATATAAGGCCTTTTCAAATGAGACCCAATTTCTATTATCAATCATATCGAGTAACATGCAAATGAGATTCGTAAAGCCTTCATTGTTTGTTGGAGGTTGAGGAGATTGAGGAGACGCGACCATATTGTATTGTTATTGCAATAAGTAGATGTTCAAGAGGTAATATAGTCAATGTAGATGGACGAGGAATCGTATTTATGGCACATATTGTGCTGCTGACTTGACCATCATCTTCTCTCTTGAGGCCCTTTTTTAAGCCTCTCGACGGAGAAATTTGAAAGTTGTGAGTCTGAATGAGACACTACCATTCCTTCTCACTAAAGAAAGCCGATGAGACATTAAAAATAATGCATAGGAAAGCCCCTGGATTGCGCTCGGCAAAGTGTACTATGTGGGCCAATACGGACGTTATTGTGGATGATGTACAACGCCAATCAAAATTACAAGTGATATCGTACTATATCCTTCAGTCTTCAGTATGAGAGTTATAATTATAAAATGAAGACATCTACTAATAATAATAACACTACCCCTCCTGCTACGGATAGCAGTAGCAGCAATAGTAATAGTATGAAAAGAAAAGAACGCTCAGAATCGACTTCCTCACAAGTGTCAAATGATGCACTCTCTGATGAAAAAGAAACATCTCCATCAACTATCAATATTGATAGTACCAATAATAATACTATATCACAACAACAGGATGATTTAGGATCATCACGTCTCTTCCAACCCCATCGATCATTAGGATTACTAACCGCTGCAACCTCATCATCATTACACCATCAACAACAACAATACACATCCCCATCAGCACAATTATTTACATCCAAAAGAGGTAAATTTCATTTACAGCCACAGTCTAAATCATCTAATGATACATTCGTTACAATACCCATTGGGAATCAATTTCAAATTATGAATATTGGTAAATTAATACCTGTTTTGGTTTCTAGGGCATTACCTCCTAGTCCATCAATAAATTATAATAGTAATAAAGTACAAAGTAGCATTGATAGTAGTAATGAAGAGGAAATGTATCAAGTAATGTCAGACTCATCCTTATCAATATCAATAGCAACACACGGTCCAAAGAAAATAGGTAGAGCAACATCAATCACGTTATATTCAAGGACACGTCCAATTGTTTGTTTAGATGCTTTTCCCTTCTTGAATAATAGCAATAAGAAGAAGAATAGAAATAAATGGGGTATAGTTGATATGATTAATTTAGGTAAGCAACGTATATCAATGAGTGGTGAGAAGGATGGTAAGATGGAGAATATGTTGCTATTTGCATTTGTATGTGCGAGGTCGGATAATACTACTAGTAGTGATAAGAAGAAGGTGAAGAAGAATGTTGAAAATAGATATGAAGATGGAGTACAGGTTATTGGGCAAGATTCTGATGATAGTAGTAGTGATTCTGATTCTGATGAGAGTAGTGAATCTTCTCCTGAAGCTGTTGCAAATGATGTTGACTCAGATTCATCATCGTCAGATGACAACAGTACTGTCGACTCAGAAAGAGATGAAGAAATTACACCCGCAAGCGATTGTTATGGCAGGATACTTATTGTCCGTGCATCACGTACTACCATGGAAATTATCAAGACTATTGATTTAAATGGCGTTGGATCTAATTTTATACCATATGTTGGTTTACATCCTGCTACATATGTGAATAAGATTCTTTTGGGTGGACGTCCTGTCAGCAATAACAACAACGACAATGTGTTGAATGATGATGAAGAAACAAAGAAGTCAGCAACGTGTATGTTGCTCGTTAATGTACGATCTGGTAAAATGATTCATTCATTCAAGTGTCTTTCCACCGCCACTTCTACAACAACAACAATTACTACATTGACACAAAGTCCTGCAGTTGATACAATTGCAGTGGGTACATCAGATGGAGCAGTACACCTTATCAATACTTTGCATGATGTGAAACTTTTTACGCTTCAGCATAAGAGTAAACAACAACAACAGTATCAGTCCAAAAAGAAGAAGAAGATTGTGAATAATAATGCCGTTTCATCCATCTCATTCCGTACCGATGGTAATGCCACTCGTCAGAGAGTTGCCCCCTTGGCAGTGGGTTGGGATGATGGATCTGTATCAGTTTGGGATTTAACACCCATTGAAGATGAGAGTACTGGGATTGTACGACGGACATTACTAACTCAAATGGAGAATACACACTTTGGTGGGATATCCAAATTAGAATACCTTCCTGCCGAGCCACTGTTACTGTCGACGGGTGTTGCATCAAACTCGATTTTGTTACATGTCTTTGATTCCCCTGATCATTCAGGAAGGGTATTGCGTCAACGGAAGGGTCACACCTCTCCACCTACTTTACTACGGTACTTGCATCCGGGGTTAAGTGGAGGTGGAATCTTAGCTAATGCATCCGATGGTACTGATGCAGCGTCCTGTCAAATATTAAGTTGTGGAGGACCTGGGGATTTATCACTCCGTCTGTTCAGCACGGCTCGTAGTAATTTGGATAAGGAGTACAGTCAAGGACCGGGCATTGATAAGAAGGCAAAAAAATATAGCAAGGCTGGACCAGAAGGACGGGCTGAGCTACTCTTACCTGAGGTAATAGGTTTATCAACAAGTGAGGCGCGAAGTCGAGATTGGGGTGATTTAGTGACAATCCATCGTTCACATGCCATGGCATATGTTTGGAGTACAAAACGAGGTTCTCAATCTGGACCAGTCTTGCGACAGCCTCATTGGAACATTAGCGCAATGAAAGAACGTCCTCCTCGATCGGCAAATGCTACATCTTTGGCGATCTCAGCCTGTGGTAATTTTTGCTTAGTTGGTACTATGGGTGGAATCATTTACAAGTACAATCTACAGAGTGGCCTTCCTCGTGGATCGTTCCCTCGAGATGCAACGTCACTCACGTCGGAGGAAGAACGTCAGCGCAAACAAGGTCTCAAGTTCGCCGGTGACGTTGGACGAACTGTGCGTATGCTAGAGAAGAGTTCTAGCAAGGGTGGGATGATGCCATCAGATATTGATCAGGCAGAGCGAGATCGTATCAATTACTTGGAGGCGGAGGCAAAACGGAAGGCAATCATTGGACGTGCATCGCATACTGATGCAGTCGTTGGTATTTGTATTGACTCGTTGAACAAGACTGTGGTTACAACCGGTGCTGACTCCAAGCTTGTGCTTTGGAACTTTGTGACACACATGCCACACAAGAAAAGTCCCATCATATTGCCATCTCCTGCAACCAAGCTTACACACGTTCGTGATTCGGACTTGGCTGCGATTGCAATGAATGATTTTGGTGTGGCAGTATTTGACTGCTCCTCGTTGACCATTGTCCGGTACTTTGGTGGAAGCAGATACAAACAATCACCAAAAGATCCTCGAATGACCCACACATCACCCATTTCTGACTTGGCATTTGGCCCAGATGGGAGGAAGCTATTCACATCCTCATTGGATTCAACAATTCGTGTTTGGGATGTACCAACGGGGCTTTGTGTCGACTGGATGCAATTCTCATCACCTCCTACTTCCCTAGCTCTTAGTCCAACTGGTGAGTTCTTGGCAACCTCACATGTTGACCGTTTAGGTATTAGCCTATGGTGCGATAAGTCATACTTCCGTATGGTACTCCTTGATGGAACGCCTAGTGAACCTGCAAAAATGAACGAGCCCTGTCCTGTTGCAGAGTGTGAGCAAGAAGGAGCCAATGATGCTGTGGCAGCCAATGCCATTCCTTCTTCGTCTATGGTTTCAAATAAGAAGGATAATTTGTTTGGTCTTACTGATGATAATAATGAAATGAATGATGGTAAACCTCCAGTTGCCAAGGAAGAGGGTTTAATTACGTTGAGTGGTCTTCCATCCGCCCATTGGAAGAATCTGTTCCATCTCGAGCTTGTAAAGGAGCGAAATAAACCCACCGAAGCTCCTCAGAAGCCACAACAAGCTCCATTCTTCCTTCAATGGCGTAGTGGTCTAGAGTCGGGTACCACTACAGACTCGACAGACAAAGCAAATACTGAAAGTGCAGAAGCATCAAAGCTCAAAAATGCTACTGATGGTTGGGATGCTGTGTGGTCAGACGATGATGATGGCGATGAAAAGGCAGACCAGGTTGACAAAGTAAATGACAAGAAATCTAGTGAGGTAGCAACAACTTCAAGTAAATCAACGTCAACGAATAAGCGTCGAAAAGTTGTCCATCATAGGAGCAAACTAGCTGAGTTGCTACAAGTTTGTTTTGATTCGAAAGAAGTGTCAGCAGTGGGTGAGACATACTCTGAAGTAACATCCTATTTATCCAAGATGGGACCATCGTCGATCGATGTTGAAATATCATCTCTTTGCTACGGAGAGCATGACCTTGGGGAAGGATTGCCATTGCTACATATTGCTGCTATGTGGTTGTTAGAGGCTTGTGAATCTCATCAGAGTTTCGAAGCAGTCAATGCCTACCTTCATCGCTTTTTGCATGTTCATGGAAATGTCATTACTAAGATTGATACTACTTTGCTTCAAGATGAATCAGGAAATGATATGGTAGAAGAAGAAGGAGAAGAAGAGGATAGTGCACAAAAGTTGAAGCTCAAGGAGTTTGTTGAAACTATTGCACAATTGAAACAGAAGCAACAGGGTGCATCAAACAGACTCCAAGGTAAAATGCAGCATACAATCTGCTTGCTTCGTCATCTCTCTAGAATGGTATGAATGAAGTTAACTAGATTTCTTAAAGTATGAGTATGTAACACCAGATATAACATATCTTTCGTCAAAGAGTAGTTACGGCACTCTTTACAATCATATTACTGTGTACACTAAACTTTTTAGGATGCAAGGATACCTCAAGGGTGGTATCCTCCATACGCCCGCCGCCCGCCCGCCGCCGCCCCTGCGCTCTGATATTGTTGTAGTTGTACCGCTATGCCGCTATACCTACGATTTGTCAATGATATGTAGGCTTTGATTAGTTGTGTAATAACTGATAATGTCGACACCACCGAAGAAGAAGAATCCTTGGACGCCCATGGCCGCTGGTTGCATAGCTGGTGCGTATTTGTTCAGTATATATTATACAACATGTTAATTCAATTTTTGTAATGGTGCACCTAATTAATTGCAATACTTCTTCCTTCTTATCTTACATTCAACAAGGTGGCGTCGAAGCAACATGTGTATGGCCAATGGAATTTATTAAAACACAATTACAACTTCAATCTAAAACAAAAGGTGGAGCTGCACTGCCTTATACTGGCACCATATCTGGGCTTTCATATTATATTCGTACTACAGGATTCTTCAGTTTATATCGTGGTTTAACACCCACATTAATCGGTTCTATACCCAAAGCTGGGATACGGTTTGGTCTCAATGCACAAATTAAAGATAATTTACGAGATAAGGATGGAAAGTTAACACCGGGAAAGAACTTCATTGCTGGACTTGGAGCGGGTGTTTCAGAGGCATTAATCATAGTGGCTCCTGTAGAAACTGTCAAAACGAAATGTATTGAACTGAATATGCCATTTATAAATGGATTTAAACATATTATATCTACCGAGGGTTTTGCTGGAATATATCAAGGAGCAGCAGCTACCGCTATGAAGCAGGGGAGTAATCAGGGGTTGCGGTTCATGTGGTTTAACGAATACAAACGAATCGTAACACATGAAGGAGAGAAGAAGTTAACACCATTGATGGGATTGGCTGGAGGTATGAGTGCAGGTTGTTTCTCAACTCTTGGAAATAATCCGTTTGATGTCGTAAAGGTGAGTGCAATGTTGTGTTTATATTATGTTTATTATGCTACTGTATATTGTATCTCTGAAATTGATATCACCATATACCTTTGTGCTTAAAATGTGGCGTGTAGACAAGAATGCAGGGTACTGGATCAAAACAATATGCAAATACATTAGATTGCTTCAAGCAAATACTATCAAAGGAAGGTGTAGGAGCTTTCTATGCTGGAGTTGCACCTCGTCTTGGGCGTGTGGTACCTGGCCAGGGCATTATATTCATGTCATTTGAAAGCATTGTACAAAATTTGGAGAAGTTTGCCATCTTTCAATGAACCTACTAGTATTGTACTTATCTAAGATAATGCTCTGTACTACTACTACTACTACTACTACTACTACTTTGATTCATCTATTTCAAAATTGCCTCTCATTAGACTCTTTCATGTGCATGTATCTCTACCTGTTTGTCTTTACTTCATCTTCCACTCTCGTGAAATATCAACAATCAATTGATCCATTTCGGATTCAATCTGTTGTATCGCGTTGGATTTGCATCTTACCTCACGAAGTCGCTTACCATTTTGATATATCAACACAGTTGGGAATGCTTTCACTGCAAGGTCTTTGCATAACTTGACATTACTACTGTATTCCAAATTTCCAAACCTTGCATCTCCTATTCGCACAGTGTCTCCAACTGCATTCACCCCATCTCCTCTGTCTATTGCAAGCTTACGAAACTTAACACTAAATGCTTTACATGCTTTGCAATAGGGTGCATACAACTTAATAACACAGATGCGATCATCTATATTTAAAAACTTATCAAGACCTGTCTGTTTTTCGATCATACATATATCTGGACGTAAATCTTCATCGTCATTGCTTACAAGCTCACTAAATAGATGTCTTTGTATTGAATATGTATTGTGCACATGATGTGCACAAATACTTCTTGTAAATGAATGACACGTCGGTGTATACGCCACCATTATTATTATAAATGTATATGATAGAATCATTGATATGTAGCGTGCATTGAAATTGATACTTGAGCTAGAGTCTCCTCCTCATACAACTAACAACAATGAAACTCAATTATATGTCTACACCACAGGATTGTCATAAAGAGCAGTTGCTTTGGCGCAACCGTACCAACTTATTACTATTTTTTCTTTTTGACATATTGTACACACTCTGACATGAGTTTTTGTTGATGGGGATACCTCGCTTGGTATCCTTCCAAACATACATACATATCCCTGGGAATTTTTACCCATACTTTTTGTATGGGTAAAAGATCGCTAAAGAGCGATTTTGGCGAAACCCATACTTAAAGTATGGGTAAGATTTAGCATTAGCTCGACATTTGAAAATGAAGCAAGGCACTATAGTTTAAACATATGCTTGGAATCGTCTTAACGTCAGCTTTCCAAAACACTATCGTACGTACATTTTTGGCCATTAGATAAAAATGTCCCTATAGGTTTCTTACCAACTGCCACTTTCATAGCCAAAATTACCATTTCAGCGAAAATTGTACTATAGGCCTCACTAACTACTAGATAAAATATTTCTTTACTATGAGTATTCGCGAGGCCTAAACCCATACTAAAGTATGGGTACAGGCCTCACTAACAAAATGGCTTTTTTCTTAGTGAACCCATACTTTTTGTATGGGTGGCCAAATTCCCAGGGATATCATTAGTAAGTGTTGAATACAACGTCATCAACGAGTCAGCTTGCCACTGTGTCTATCTATAGTCCTTATAATATAATTAATACTCAATATTAACTGATATTAATATACAACAATGAAGAGCATCATCGCAACAATTCTTGCAGTCTTTTTAGCATTTGCCTCACAGGCATTTGCTTTTGCCCCCGTCACCCCTTCTTCTACTCGCATCATTGCAACACCAACAAGAAGTACCCCAACATCTCTATCAGTATTTGGAAAAAAGAAAACAGAGGCACAAAAGGCTCAAGAAGCAGAAGAAGCAGCCAAGTATTGGCAAGGTGAATGGGTATGCAAAGACTGTGGATACATCTACAACCGTGCGGAATGTGCTGGTATGTACTTTGAGGAACAAGGGTAAGTTCAATATATTATTTATTATGTACAGTAATTATAGTATATTATGTCAACTAACTTCTTTATTGGTTATTATATCATGACATTATAATAGTGCTGGTTTCCGATGCCCACAGTGCTCAGGTCCTAGGAGGAGATATGCCAAGAAGGTTGGTGACAGAGTTGGTACTACATTAGATGGTGGAGATGCACCTATTTTACTATTCTCATTTGGTGGTTTGATTGCTACTATTGCTTTTGGAGTTTGGGCCGTCAACAACTTATAATAACTCACTCAAATGTATGGGGATGAGAAGATAAAAACGAAGAGAGATATGCATGCATTAAGTTTGGGATTGACTTGTAATTGATACACAGACAAGTCGATGAAAGAAATGACATTGTAGTTTGGTTTGCTAGAGGAGGATATCAAGTGTGTTAATGATTAGAGAAGGGGACAGGATAAATAACTGCACGCCAATAACTTAATACTGCAGAAAATAAAATGCCTCTACTGATCAAACTTGACACTGTTTTCAATACTCATACGAGATCTATCACTTATTATCTACATATAACACACAAGCCAACAAATACCCTACATACTACCACCATAACTACTTGACTCATACTGTGATGCGTCACTACTTTGTTCGTCGACGATATCATTTATCGTTCTCGCTGCTTTGCCTTCTTCGGGCGAATTCATTGCATTTAGACTTCGTGAGATGGCCCAAGCTGCTGCATCGTCAGCCCCTGCTGGACCTCCTCTCGCCTCTTGCTTCGATTGGTTGGCAATTTCTTGCCACATGTTTGCTTGTGCTATGGCATCTGATTCGTCCATCGATACATCGTGTTCAGGACCCTCCTCACTAGCCTTCTTTGCAGCAGCGATGACTCCTTGCCAATCACCCTGTTCAATGAGCAAATCCAAATTGTCATCCTCTTCTGATTTCTTTCCAACTGGGCTCGACCGGAAGGGTGAGTGTGATACAGCATCGCGCAATCTTGCCTTTTCTTCCACAGAAAGTTCGCCAACACTAGAATCACTCATCTTTTGTGCTGCCTCGCCCACGGCTTGCCAATTTCCAGACTCGATTGCTTGTTCTAATTCGGACTTGGTACTTCCCGCTGATCCTACCGACTGTCCCGATGGTGAAGCACTAGCACTTCGAGGACTGGCCTTCGCTCGTGCTTCCAGCTTGGCAGATTTTTGAACAGCCAACCGAGCTCGGCTTGCAATGGCACGTTCCTGCATACGACGCAATGTTTCAACGAGCTCCTCCTCTCGTCCCTTGAACTGTGTCATCATCTCATCAATGTTGTCAGCCTCTTCTGGTACAACTCGTCGAACGAGGGCCTCGACTTCTGCTCGAATTTCCTCCTGTCCACGTTGACTACTAATATTAGATGCTGATTGATCAGCAGAAGTGGCCATACTACGAGGTGTTGTTGCCGATGTTGCTGATCCCGTCCATCGAGAAGATTGAGATGCTGATGCTGAGAAGGACTCACCATCGAAGGTTTGATCTGCCTCGAACCGAGCGGCAGCTAAGACCACGCCCTGCCAATCTCCTGCCTCAACGAGCTTATCAATTTCAATCGCTCGTGCAAGATCCAAAGACTGTGATGATGTACCTGATTCATCTGCGGACGATCTGCCACCCGAGATAGCAGACGAGCCGCTACGAACTGACATTTTCTTCGAAGGTCCACCATATCCCTGTGACGCAAGAACAGCTGCCAAAGCACCCACTTGTCCCCAGTTCCCCGCCTCAATGGCGGCGTCAATATCATCCATGGCATTTGGCAATGATGCAGACGAGTTGTCAGGAGTTTCTGGTGAGGAAATGCCCGAGACGTCTGCGGTGGACGAGTCCGGTTGCTCTGATGATGATTGTGCATCAGAGACGTCTGGTGTTGAAGTAGACTCGTCCTCTAATAATTGTTCTTCCTTCTCATCATCCTCCGTCATCTTTTCAGGAGATTTGCTACGGCTTCGAGTTGCAGCGTAAGCACCTGCAGCGATGACACCGGTTCCTACTGCACCAATTGCCGCGGCTGCTCCAGCTCCAATACCTTTTCCTCCTTCGGCAACAACTCCTCCACTTCCACTTCCACCACCGCCAATAGCACGGCTTTCTTGTGGCAAATCACTCGTACTATTAGACTGTGAGTCACTGCCAAACTCCGCCGGGGAGTAAGACTGCATAATATTATCCAATGTTGAAGTACTTGCACGTGGTGTTGTTGTAGATGTCGATGCGACTAATGTTGAGGCTGCAGCCATGGCCGCCAATGGTGATCGGCGATCTCTGTCTGTATTCTCTGCATCCTCGAGATCTGAATGTATACTTTCTATCATTTCAGAATCAAAGGACTCTTCCATTTCTTCTCCACCTTCCTCCTCCTTCATTTCTCCTAGTGTCGGAGCTGTCGATGGTAGAGCTGAAGCTGTCGTGCTGCTTGATATTGCTTGACCCTGTAACAAGTGATCCTGACTCGAGAAAGATTTATTATCAGTTGACATTGAGTCGTCCACTACTTCAGTGGTGGCAAAAGCTTCAGCAGGAGCCAACCCATCTTCTTTTGCAAGTTCAGAATCCTTCAGAGATTGTCGTCTCTCAAGAGCAAAGTCTTCGTCGTCATTTTCGGTGCCCTTGTTTCTTCGTCTGTACTTGTCTGCAAATAACAATGTAAGTATTAAAACTGCTAGTGCTGACACGACGATACCGATAATAGCACCAATCGAAAGGGACTTGGAATCAACCACATCGTCATCGGTTTCAACTTTATTGAAGGGTGGAGGAGTTGGTGATGGGGGTGGTTTCAGAGCCTCCTCAATATCAAAATTATCAACTAGCCAACCTTCCGCAATCTTATCAAGCATGGCATTTTCAAATATTTCAACCGTTCCTTCTACGTCTAATTGATCTACCATGTGTAGAATGATGGTATTGTTAAAGTTGAGACAGTCTGTTAAGGTTTGAACTCCTGGGTTTGTCGAGGTGTCTGGGCAATCTGTCAAGATATATTGATACAATAAAGAAGGAATGTGAGTATATTTGTGGCAGGTTAAACTTGACTCGGTCGTAATGATGAAAAAAGAGCTACTTACCGGCATCTTGCACATCATCGAGTGTAGCCAATACTGCTGCCTTCACGATCAAATGCCTAACTACCTTCCCTCTCAAGTTATTAAGCCGTCTGCCACTTCCTACTTCTGTACCATTCCCAAACTCTTCCATGATCACTATATCACTCAAGACCAACATTTGTTCTTCAAGCATTATCTTAACTTGGTTCGTTTTACCTTCCATGATTTCATCTGCAGATACTAAACCACTAAGACTGACAACAAAGTCAACAGATGCAGGAATGTATCCTGTAAAGGTGACACCAGTTGGTGCAGATGATGAAGTTGGACGTGAAGATACCGTTGGGGGATCGCTAGGTGCAGCTGATGAGGTTGGTTGTGATGATGTTGTGGGAGGATTGCTGGGCGCTAATGACATGGTTGGTTCACTCGAACTTGTAGGCGATGTTGATGGACTTGGTGTTGGCTTTGAATTATGTGATTTGAATAATGTGAAAAGTGGGTAAGATATTGATAGAGTCAAAGCAAACAATGTGGTATGGCATACAAGAATACGGAAATTGCATCCTTACATTTTTGGTAGGCACAGTAAGTTTAGTAGGACTGACTGTGGGAGATCCAGGTACAACTGGTTTCGGTGAAGGAGGAGATACTACCGGCTTGGACGTGGGTGAAGATGTAACTGGGGATTTACTAGGCTTCTTAGTTGGAGATTCAGTAATAATAGGCGACTCGGTTGGAGATCCTGGTGCCACTGGTTTGCGTGTAGGCTTATCCGTCGGTTTCTGGGATAAGTAAGGTTTATTTAGAACCATGGAAAATTATTTAAAGAGTAGCACAAAAAAGAGGAATTTAAACACTCACCATAGTTGGAGCTGAAGACGGTTGTTGTGTGGGCTTATTCGAAGGCTAAAGAAAAGAGATAAAAACAACCATGAGATTTTAAGTAACACTGAAACCATAAACGATTCATGAGAATGAAGACTGGGAATATCACACATCTTACTTACACTCTTACTTGGTTCAGATGTTGGCTTTGGAGTAGGCTAAAAAAAATGGGATGGAGATGATAAAAGTGTAAGAAATGAATGTTGTATCTAAAATCTTTCACCCCCTGTAAATAAATACACTGTATTCCCCTCACCTTCAATGTAGTAGGCCGCATTGTAGGTTTTGGTGTTGGCGTATCCACTGGAGGCTGGAAATATGGGAAATCACATATAACATGCATGTTAGAGAAATAATTAATATCAAGTGTGCACCAAATACAGAATTTAAATAACTAGTAGTATTAACTCACCGATGTAACAGGCTTAACAGATGGCTTATCCGTAGGCCTAGTCGTTGGACTAGCCGTGGGCGGTATAACAATCTCAGCACCAACATTCTCTAAACTTTCCGACATGGTACCACAAACATATGTTAAATATTGTAATTCATCTTCATTTGGAGTTTGGCCGGGTGCCGTGCCATCTGTTCGAATACCTGTATTAAATTCCCCCGGCCGATTCGTCGTACAACATCCCTTCCCACCCCAGGGCTGCTTGGGGTATAATTCACATAAACATGATAATACTAAATACGTCTCTTGTAAACTAAGTGGCATGTCTGTAAAATCTTCATCCCATCCCATTTGAGTTAAATAACCACCCGAGATTGAATTTGTGAATTCTAAATATTCATCTTGATTTAAAAATCCATTATTATCCGCATCGGCATCATGCATTGGTCCGGTAATATAGTCCAAGTCGGGACATGTCGAATAGACAGTACCCGCGGATATTTCCACTTCCTCATTGCCTTGGAGTGAGGTGAATGTTAAATTATCTAATTCAATGGGAGTGGCAGTTTCTTGTGTTACCGTGTTGAAGGCTTCTAATAATTCGTCTGATATTTCTGCTGCTGCCACCGTCGTTATGGGTGTATAATTTAGTATTGGTAGGATGTAACAACATAATACTAATGGTACTGTTGCAATTACTGACCACCTGCACCGTTGTTGCTGAGTTACACTTTGTCGTTTTCTTCTTTTTTCTCTCATTGCCATAGTGATATTATTTGTAGATTGTTCTTCTTTTATTAGATATGCCATTATATTATAAACTATTATATACACCATGTATTAGGTCGTTTCAAGTATACTCTGGCGTCTCTCCACACACATAGTTAGGCGACGGTGCACTGCAAAACCTTTCTTCAAACACAATTTCAAATGAATCAATTTTTCTTTGGATACCACTAGTATGGTATCTTTTTTCACTCTCTCCTCCCCCGCCTCTCCTCTCTCTCCAACTCTTCTTCTTCTCTGCTTAATTCAAAATTCTTTTTAAGAACAGTGAAAAATATAAAATCATATCTCAAAATTAGCTAGAAGCAGTAGGATAGCGCGCACATCAGTATCTTTCATCTTCCAATGAAAACATCCAAATGCCACAAATCTCCCAGCCGACTTCGACTTCATGGCAACTTATCAGGTGCAGTGACCATGCCAGAAGTAGAAGGTCAGTGAGTGCTTATATATCACCCTGCCATCCTATAATATATGTATTCAATCACCTTTTGACACAATTCAGCCCTTGCTTTCATCTTAGGATGATGACCATATGAGATGTCAAGTTTGCCGGCCGAGATCTCGGCCAGTAGCCACAAATCTCGGCCGGCCAACTTCATGGCAACTTATCAGGTGCAGTGACCATGCCAGAAGGTCAGTGAGTGCTTATATATCACCCTGCCATCCTATAATATGTATTTAATCACCTTTTGACACAATTCAGCCCTTGCTTA
>Ga0214478_100777_pt1 | contig 17873 bp, 10 predicted proteins | sample M1_20Mar14CPVII9_2_FD_178001 | JGI IMG/M metagenome (GOLD analysis project Ga0214478, IMG submission 178001) | Marine eukaryotic communities from Monterey Bay, California, United States - M1_20Mar14CPVII9sort6BwellD7 | ecosystem: Environmental > Aquatic > Marine > Unclassified | place: USA...
TTTGTTTTAAACATATGTCAAGTGCCTTTATATCAATGGACATCCAATCCTCTGCTACTTTATTGTTTATATTCTGTTGTTTGTTGTTGTTTGATGATAGTGATAGAGAAGATGCAATTGATGATAACTCATCCTCTTCCTCATCACCGTAGTACTCACTCAATCCAGCAGAGGACAGTAAATTTATATCATCTAGTAAACCATCATAATCAGCATCACCACTACTGGTATTTGCTGTACTACTACGATCATATCGAAATGAGTTATCACCCAACTTAGATAGATCTGATCTTTTTCTTCGTGATGTTTGGCCACCACTACCTTTGCCTCCGCTACCACCACGTCCTCCTCTTCCTCTACCCCTTGCTGCCTGATTTCGTTTGACTTGTGATCGGCCCATTATTGATTAATATGATACGCGCGCCAATACGTACTCTCATAGGGGGTGAGGAGGACAAAAGGGGATTGTTAACTCTGGCGATATAACGAAGTCCATGTGGATTATTTTTTATTGGTTAATAGAGTTGACCGTGTTGTTAAAGGCATCTAAAAGGCGAGGGGACATGTGCAATAAGCTTATTGGTAGCGGTATAAGTAGTATATAATATCGCGGTAGGGTAGTAGCTTGTAGTAAAGAAAAGTCTATAATGAGCACGTCTGATATTTGCAATGTCAGTGCATCAAAATCAAATAATGATGTATGTGAGGTGAACAATATGTTAAACAACATGAGTACGGATGATACCGATGTATTACCAGTGTGTGCTAACTGCGGCAAAGAAGGTATTAGTGATAATATGAACACATGCAACAAATGTAAGGTAGTAAAGTATTGCAACGCTACATGTAAAAAGGTACACAAAAAGAAGCATAAGAAAGATTGCGATGAACATATCAGACTTGCTGCTGAGAAACACGACGAAAAGTTGTTCAAGCAACCTCAAGCACTACATGATGATTGTCCAATCTGTTTTCTCCGACTGCCATGTCTTGGAAAAGGAAGTAAATATTATGTGTGCTGCGGAAAAGTTATCTGTAATGGATGTATTTATGCACCTGTTTATGATGACCAAGGCAATGAAGTTGATAATCAAAAGTGTCCTTTTTGTAGAACTCAGTTTCCAATTTCAAACGAAGAGATGATTAAAAGGCAAAAGAAAAGAGTGGATATCGATGATCCGTTAGCAATGTTCATGACAGGATGTGATTATCAAGAGGGGACAGATGGATTTACCCAAAATTATGGCAAGGCATTTGGCCTTTTCTATCGTGCAGGTGAGCTTGGGTGTACAAAAGCATATACCAACATTGGATATGCATATACGTTTGGTTGTGGAGTAGAAATTGATAAGAAGAAGGCGGAGCATTTCTATGAGCTTGCTGCCATGGGGGGAAATGTAAACGCAAGGCATAATCTAGGTATTAAGGAAGAGAATGCGGGTAACATGGAGAGAGCACTGAAGCACTATATGATTGCAGTAAGAGATGGACAGAACGACTCTTTGGAGATAATCAAACGGATGTACAAGGATGAACGTGCATCAAAAGACGAATACGCAAGAGCATTACAATCATATCAAATGTACTTGAGCGAGATCAAAAGTAAACAGAGGGATGAAGCCGCAGCATATGATAATGAGCTGTTTCGATACTATTAGTACTATGGGATAGATAAAGTAAGAACTAATGCAGTTTAGTGAGAACAGTTTCTATTTAATTACTTTTTGCTACTACTACTACTGCTGCTACTGCTACCTTGCAATGATAAGAAGAGACGAGCTGCACTCATCAGTTCTTTCTCTTTGCTTGTCATATTCTCGTCATCCTTTTGTTTGGAACTAGCAGTAGTGTTATCAGTCAGTGCTCGAAGTATACTTCTCCATCCATGGCTTTGTATCAAACTTGACCTTATCTTCTTGCTGTTGAATATTTTCATCCTCATTCTTCTCTTGTTGTTGTTGTTGTTGTTGTTGGTTATCTTCAGTAGCAGAAAAGGGGAAACCAGCATCGGTCAAGATTTTGAGCCTCCGTTTCGTCAAGTGTGACTTGCTACCTTTCATGTACAGGTTATATTGAGCTCGCTGATTCGCCACCCAATTCGATAGAGACAAGTCTTCTTGGTAGTTACTTGGAACTAAGAAATCACCATGTCGTTGCTTATACTTCGACAGAACATCAAACTTTTGTAACCATTTGGCATCTCGTGCATCAAATTCAAATCCTATACCTTTCAGTTTGTCAATCTTGTCTTGGCTCAACTTCTTTGGTGGCGGAGCCTTCTTCTTGCTATTCTTTGTCGTTAGTGAACTGTCCGCCGCAACACAATCTTGTTTAGCAGTTGCTGAATTCTTATCTTGCTTATAATGTACTCTTTGATCAGACACCCATTTGTGTAGCTGTGCCACTTCGGGGTCTGTACTCTTATCGGGAATCATATGACAGTTACCATGTGTTTCCTTCCACTTGACTAATCTTTCGTAGTTCTCATTCCAGGTGTTTGTTCGTCTACTCCAGACAAAGCCTAGATCATTAAGCAGTTGCACTCTCTCTGCTGTTAAATCTGATTTTGTACCATCTCCTTTGCAGTAGAGTGTATATTGAACTTGCTGTCTCTTTACCCAAGCCCCCAAGCCACTATTACTATGCCTAACTAATGTATCTCCGTGTTGAGACTTGTATCGTTTCAATTCTAAATACTGTTTCTGCCACTTTTCACTTCGCGGATCATATTGAAAACCAATATTTTGAAGAGCAATTGTTTTATATGGCTCTGTATCTATCTCTTCATTATTCATATCCACAGTATCATCATTAGCTGTAGTAGTAGATTCACTGATCTGCTTTTGTTGTTGCTTATACTCTTTCCGTATCTTACCAACCCAAGACGATAATTGCTTAACCTCTTCTAGTGTAAGACCTTCTTTCACTTCACCATCAAAGCTACGTGAAACATTTTGCTTCACATTACAATGTCCATTGATTGACTTATACTTGCTTAACTTGTGATACATGTCATTCCATTGATTAGATTCTTTTAATAACTCTTCACATTCATCTTTGGCAACATTTTCGACTAGCTTTTTGGTATTAATAAAGTTTAATCTACATGTAGACACGGTAGCTTTTGCCTTTTCTAATGCTACTAATGCACGTCGTAGTTCTTTTTGAGATTGTGTACATTTGTTTAATGCGTCATCCATACGCTGTCTAGAAGGAGTGAGTTGGGAGGTAGTAGTGGGAGATTGTTTGGTAGATGGCGATCTCTTTCTCTTCTTTGTAGAGGGTTTCTTTGTTGTAGATGATGAAGAGTTGGATACCTTATCAGCCGGTCTCTTCTTTGATATCTTTGTTTTACTCTTAGATGTAGTTGCATGATCCTTCTTTGAGGAATCTTCTTTATCATCTGATTTCGATTGTTGTTGTTGTTGAATGTCTTCATTATCAAACAATTTTGATAATGACAAGTCATCATCGTCTCCATCGTTATCATACTCGGTATCATTAGAAGAAGGCTGAACACCACCGTCCTTTTCTTTTTTATTCTGTCCGGCATTCATAGATTGTCTGCGGTCTTCAATATACCTGTAACCTAGGATTGCAATATATGTTGCAAATGTAACACTAAACTCAAAAATACTCAAACGAGTAAAGTCGAGTGTATCTATGCTCACGTGACATATGTCCAAACAAAATCTACTGAAACTAGATATAGACAAGTAACTATCGCATATGTATACGCAATACTATATCAGTAACCGACCGCCACAAGCCACCAACACTTCCAACACAACAATAGATAAGTAGAGCCAAACGCAAACACACTCTTTATCCTAGGCGTCATGAGCACCACCAATTGAAAGTTCAGTATTAAGTATTAACGCCGATGTATCATGATATGTTTGCGGTAGCATATAATGTATATTATAATCTCTATATGTATGATCAAGCTGGCCTCTCCTAAATATATTGCTTGATCTAACGACTTTATCTCTACTCTCACGACACTCTCATAAAATCCTCACTGCATGCATGATCATAAGCCGTCGGTCAAAGGTTGACAATAGTGGCATGGTACCATGGATTAGATACGAGAACCTTGTGTACTTACATCAATATACATTTGTTGAGGCGAAGATGATACCAGAGTGATATATATGTGTTAGTTACAGAGGATAGGAGCAGGATACCCCAGAGTACATATCCACAAAAGCAAAACACAATAACATGTCAAACACTCCCAAACAATACTGTTACTGGTCTACAAACCAGATATCATCTGCTTCGAAATCATTGGATATTAATGCTGATCCAGTCATTAGACGATTACTTCTACTTGGAAAGTTACGCCGACCAACAACAACTACAAACAATAATACAACTACTCAACACTTGATTGGTATTGAAATTGAACGACTAAAGCAAGTGAAACAATTGTTACTACTACTACGAAGATCACTTGAGGACATACATAATAATACTGTTGACTGTGATAAAGAGAATACTGCACCGAGTAATTGCATTGTTAAGATATTGAATCAATTGAATGGAGTATCAGTACCTCTCTTTAACATTTTGCAACAACAACCATTATCTTCTTCTTCTTCCAACAACAGCAGTGAAGGTAGAATGCAACCTATTATACAAAGTGCAAATTATGCATGCATGGAAGAGTCTGCATTAACTTTGACAACGGTATGGAAGATTAGACAACGAGTTGTGAACAAAAGAGATGAGACTTCTCTTGGTAGTATCAAGTCCTTGGTGTTACCCTCACTTGTATCATGTGCTATTGCACTATCCACACTTCAAATATCTAATGAGAAGAATAAGATTGAACCAGTAGATAATAATACATGTCATAATGATGAGAAGAAGAGTTCAGAGGGTAGTATTCAGAATGATCAATCGTTAGATCTTGGAGAAGATACGGCCATGGCAATTTTACTTTGCATACAATCATTTTTCGACATTGATGATGCAGCAGTTGACCAGGATGGTCAGGATTTGGCAAATGAAGTTGGTTCTGCAATGGGAGGAGCATTGGTAGCTCGTCTTGTTCAGGGATGTCTTTCATTACTTCCACGGGATACCTTGAAGAATGGATCAGGTGATGATAAGGTGCATAGGAAAGACAATACAACTTTACAATTAGAGGCATTGAAGACACTTCAAATTCTAATAAAAAGGATCCCATTCGACAGTCTTTGGAGATCTATCTTACCGGGCTGTTTTGCTGGTTTATATCGGACTGCCTTATCACAACTTCGATATTCATCTGCTTCGTCATCATATAAAGTTGCATCTTCATCTGTTCAGGTTCTTGTGTTATTATTGAAACAATCTTTGAGCATCAAGTCATCAACGGATAAGTCTGACAGCAAAGATAAGAACGATAGTAGTATACAATCAATCACGACCTCTCTCATGGCCGCTGTCCAATCAATAAATCCCAAAGTTGATGATGCCTCTGACAAATTTCCATCTCAGCTAAAGGACGAGGTTAACAAACGTTTGGTCGGTCCTATATCAGTACTCCTCAGTCTATTACCTACCAACCGATCATGGGATGTGAGAAAAAGTGGATTATATCTATGTAAACTTATAATGGTTGAGACTCGATCCGTCTGGACAGCATCCAACCTCAAAACACTTGAAAGAAAGGCATTGGAATATTGTCTAATGATGCTGGGAGATGACAACATAGCAGTATCACGTACCTCTCGTGAGGTATTAGGTTCATACAAAGCTCACCTCGGGGCAAGTAATTGGAAGCGTCAATTGAGTAAGACCATCGTCCCGACAATACTTGAACTGGTAGAATCACTGCCTGCATTTGCAAAGAGTGGACGAGAAGCTGATGTTAGGAATTATCTGCGGCTCATTGACGGATATCTCATGATATCATTTCGGGGTATGACAGATGATTTTGATATCGAAGAATGTTTGTCAGAGAAGAGAAAGAGTGATGCAGGGTCAGCTCTATCTTGTTCGGAGGCTATGGAAGTAGTGAAGCGATCATTTGCAGGTAAGGTTGAGTTTTTGGTTTGAGCTTTCTTGTCAGATATCAACTCATGCCTCTATCATCATTCATCACTAGTCCTTTTTACTCCTGATATCGAGACCATCACATGCAGTCCATTGGTTGAGATTGATTCTGATTCAAGCAAAATTACTTTATACAACAACATAGAAAACAACAACAACAGCAGATACCGCTTCCTCTATCTCCGAGATGAGACGGTCGATGCTGCAAGAAAGACTGTTCACTTATTTGCCAGAGTTCTCGGTGCAAAGAGATGTGCTTTCGTCATAGATGCCTGCTGTTCTGATATGTTTCAAGCTTGCTCACGATTATGTAGTGATAAGCTGCTGACCAATCAAGGTCTTGATCGACGACTGCAGTGGTGTGGACAGTGTGTATACATGGCCGAGATGCTGAGAGGAATGAGTGGAACTCTGAAAGTCTCGTCAAGATCTACACTACGTGTGTTCTCTTCGCTGGCATCAGCAGTTCTACCAGTAATTGTTAGTGAACCCTTGTGGACTTTACAAACTACTTCGGGCATTCGCAGGGGATCAACTAATGATGGTACTGCAATTATGAATCACAATGCAATTCTAGTATCGCTATTAATGGGCGTCATACATCAATTTACTCATGTTATTGGTGGTGAAAACATACGATTACTCCTCCCTACCATACTATTCCCTCTCCTGGAAAGATCATCTCCTATTGGCAATCATTCCTTTGTCCAAAGCGCTGCGGTTGGGCTGCTTCAGGATATTACAGTATCGCTCGGATACAATGATATCTCGTCATTACTTGCTTCGAACTTTGACTACTTGATAGATGCCATATCACTGAGAATGACTAAAAACTCAAGGGAAAAGCAAATACCCATGGAACGATCACTTGTGGGGGTAGTTGACGTGATTCTTCAGTCGATTGTATATCACGGAAGCCCAGATAAAGGCGAGGACGGCGAGCCTCTTACAACAGGTCATGTTTCAATGGTGAAAAACTTGTTGAATTGTCTACTGAATAACTTTGATCGCCAACAACACACGGCAAATGTTTTGAGCACATTTGACATGGCTAGAGTCTTCTTGTCAATGAATACATTCATGGATTCGGCAATCGAAAATTACATACAACAAAATAGTTGCATAGACCCTACACACAAAACACCGGATAATACTGAGGAGGAAACTGATGATTGGTTTCAGCGACTTGATGTTGAGTTGAATGTTGATTCGGCTGCTTATTATGCTTCAGAGGACGACGATAACACTGATAATGAAATGTTTAGTGAACAAGAAGACACTGAAAATGCTGCCGATGATGCACCACCAGTGGACACCGACGCTGATGATCAGGAAGAGACGGACTTTTTGCAAGAGATTAGCTCAATCAACAGTATTTTATCTCGATGCTGCTACCTACTTTGTTATGATGATCTACGAATACAAGTCGTGTGCTGCGAGACAATCTTATCAGGATTACAATCACTTGGAAAGATTGGGATATATCGTAGACAATCAAAGGGAGAAGCAGCAAACAACCCCCTTCTTCCTGCGATAGGCGAATTCTGGCCCTCAATCAAGGCACGACTTCAATCGGCTTCGAGGTCGTTAGTATCGGTGAATACATTATCTCGATCAGATCTATCATTACGTCATACAATGGCCACTGATCAAGATCAATGTCCATCACGAACTGGTCTAGAAGTATTGATATCCAAGCTACTCCTTATAATCTCGGGGCTCTGTATAAGCTCCGATGGGTTCTTCACTGATCGATACCAAAACGACGTCTATCCTATCATTACCAAGTTAATGCACGATATCCTTCCAAGAGATATCAATGGTATGGGGCCTCTATCAAAGCAAAAGCAGACCAACTTGATACTGCCCATCCTTAGTTCTTTCAAGTCTACTTTTGAATCAAGCTGTCGATATGGTTTGGCTAGCTTGATCCCTTCTGTCGGAACGATGCTCTTCCCATTGCTATCTTGTGAGGATGAGATCGGTGACGAAGCATTTGATACGCTAAAGGCAATGCTGAATGTTGACAGTGACTCGCTATGGCGTGGTCTACATACACTTTCAAGGAAAGTATTTCCACTCAATCCGATTAGCGTTAATAAACAACACCAAACGAGTTCAATAAGTGGAAGGGCTAGAACACTTACCGTATCAAAGAAGAGAGATTGTGATGTTGTACTGGCACAAAAAGCGAGTGAACTGCTAGATTATATTGAAAACCTTCCCGAGCAAGAGATACAATAGTACATTTCATAACTAAACTAAGAAACATGAAACAGTATTGAGTCCTCTCACTTCTCCTCACTGAGTTAGTATATAGAATAGTTTGAGTATATTAGTTTTAACTTGTTTAAAAAGCTTGAGACGTATATGTCTTGCCCTTATATGTATCTGGTATGAATCGGGAGGAGGTTATACTTAGCAGCAAATATAACAACATACGGAGATGAAGGGTATTACCTTGGTAGTAAGAAGGGCTCTAAATAATTTGGGAATAGTCGGATGTCAGAATTTCTAAATGAGTGGTTGTGAGAGTTGAGAGCGTCAATAATGGTATCTTTTGGATCTTTGACACGGCGCTCGTGCAGATGTTCAAGCACCTTACTAAATTAGTCATATGACAAGCGCCCAAATCACCCAAAAGAATTGCCTTAGAAAAGATAGTAGGTTTATGGTATAATATTGCAAGGTAATATAGGTAAATTTCTCTTTGATATACCTTTAAAAGTTGAAAAGAAAATGCTCGCATTGGCAAAATACAGTGAAAGTCTGCTGTATAATTTTGTTAGTAAATTCACACACAATCACTCATAATATTTCCTACGGTATCAGCTTCTTTCACCTATTAGCCACCGCATATCACCCTTACACCCTTCTATCCATCCTATATATACCATGAGTTCCAGCGAAGAAGATGAAATCTCCGTCAACGAAGCCCCTGTAGTAAAGGTGGTTAAGAAGAAGAAGAAAAAAAAGAAGAAGGACCCTAACGCTCCCAAGCGTGGTTTGAGTTCCTTCCTCCTTTACTCGAATGCCAACAGGTCTAGAATTAAGGAGGAGAATCCGGAGGCTAAGTTTGGTGATATTGTAAGTTTGCATAATTGTTTTCTATGTTTTAATTGCAAGGTGGATTTTATTTTTTGTTGTTTTGTTTGATGGCGCGTGTTTAAAGATTCGAGATGAACCATCTATTGTTAGTTGCCTGTAGTGTGGTGGTTAATATGCTAGCGGTATTGTTGGCCGTGAATAAGAAGGTTGGTGTAGGGTGATAATATATTGCTACGCCGCGGCGGCGGGGTGGTGGCGGTGGCAAAGCACTGCACCGTTGGATTTGTTAGTACAATACACCATAATATCTTATGATTAGTGTGCCTGGCCTTGTGTGGTGGTATGTGATGCTAGCGGTGTTGGCGGTGATTGGGAAGGATGGTGTAGGGTGTTAATATAATCCTACGCCGGTGGCGGGGCTGGTAGCGGCGGCCCTCACATATACCGTTGGATTTGTTAGTGTGTTAATGTTATTGCAATAACATCATATCATTATATCCCACACACTAACACCCTCTACCCCCCTACCCGCTAATCATCTACAACAACACAGGCCAAGCTCGCGTCTGCTGAGTTCAAGGAACTCTCCGAAACCGACCGTGCCCGTTGGGATCAACTCGCCGCCGAGGATAAGGAACGTTACAACCGTGAGATGGAAACATACGAACCACCCTCTGATTTGGAGGATAGTGATTCCGATTCCGATTCGGATGCACCCAAGAAGAAGAAAAAGAAGAAGGCAAAAAAGGACCCCAACGCTCCCAAGCGTGCCATGACTGCCTACATCCTTTACTCGAATGCAACACGTGCCGATGTCAAGGCACAGAATCCCGAGGCAAAGTTTGGTGATTTGGCCAGGCTTATCTCGGAAAACTTCAAGGCTTTACCTGCCGATGAGCGTGCTTATTGGGATGGAAAGAATGCTGAAGAGAAGGAGAGGTACGCCAAGCAGAAGGCATCTTATGATGCTAATGGTACCTTCTAAATGATTTTGTTTAGTTGTTTATTTGGGGCATTGTTTTGTGGGTGGTATTGTTAAAGTGACACAACCTTGTGTCTTTTTCATGCCTCCATCATCATTACCTTGATGTATTCAGGAGTTATTTTAGCAGGAGTATTATTTGTCATTCTAGAGAAGAGAGGGAAAGGTTGTGTCCTCAATCATGAACAAAAGTTAGGACCCTTCCCGTTGTGCCACACATATATTTTGTCATACATAGGTCGTGAAGGATATAAAGTTAGTGAATAGAATGACTGTATATTGGACCAGACTTTATCTAGTTGGATATCCTATGTATTTGTAGTGTCAATAATAAGCCATCTTCCGATGTATTATCTAAGCTCAAACAGGGGAGAGCTTTCTTTAAGAGTTGGCATTTGGGGACGGGGACGGACAAAGTCAATTACGAGAGGCATCTCTCCACTCTCCACATTAGTACAGCAGCAGATTAAGGTATTTAATACCAGCACCAGTATGATTAATCCAGCTTCCCCTATTGAAAGTCTCTTCCATCCCGCTTGCTTGGCCCACCCAAAGGTCAATCCTTAGGATCTTACGATACCACCTTTCGTAGTCTCATAAAAAATTCAACTTCATTGCAATGACAATGATCGTTTATTGCTGATGTTTTGGTTCAGATATTATATTATCTATCCTCTAATCAAGTACCAGGCATACAGTATAGCTAAAGCAGAAGAGTAGTATAAAATCAATAATAGATAGTACTATGCCACCACGGCATACAGAAAGATAAATCAGAAAGTGTAAATTCATAATAATCAGTCAGCATGTCCTCCGACGAAGCAGCTGCCGGAGATAATGAAGAGTACAACTCATCATCAGTATCCGAAGACGGTGCATCATCAAATGAAGACGATGAACAATTCAATAGAACACCACCCTCACCAAATCGTAAACGTCACATCGATGAATTAGCTTCCAATAATGTATTTCCAGGTGCCAATCGATTACGTCAACCACCACCCTCTGCTACTTCACAAGAACAACATAATACCGACTTATCATATTCAATAGATCCATCAATTATTACTGATCCTAATTTACATGCAAGTACATTATCATATCAAACAATGGGTGGTGGATCATGGTATTTTCAACCTAACGATGGATCAAACTTACAACTTGGTAGCGCCTATGGTAGTTTTCCAAGTACTGGATATGGCGGGTCATCACATCCATCTCAACAAGGCCAGGTACCAGCATTACCACCACATCTTGCCTATTGGATGACTAATCAAAATCATCGACAAACTAGTGATTTAACGAATAATCAATCCTATTATGATGGTAGTAATCAGGGATTATCATCATTACCCGAGGGTGAAGGACATCCCAACGATCAACAACAACAACAACAACATCAGGATTTAACACACTTACTACCCGAAGAACATGTTTACAAGACATATTCAACACGTTGGATTATGCTATTTTACATGTCAATGTTAAACTTATTAAGTGATTGGACATGTTATTCCGTCGCGCCTATTGCAATGTTAACTACACAGGCATTTGGTGATGTCGATCCTGAATCATTAGTGACAGTATTTTTAGGTGCTAATGCTGTAGCGTCGGCGTTGGAACCAATGGTATTAGGACGGTTAGGATTGAGGAGGACTGTATTATTTGGTAGTTTATTATTAATGATTGGTAGTATTGTTAAGAGTGGTGGATTGGGTGCCATGTTGGGTACAAGTAGAGCTGTATCAAGTGGAGAGGAAGAAGATGAGGATAGTGATGAGACATGGAGATTATACTTTGGTTTCTTCTTAGTTGGGTTAAGTCAGCCATTATATCAATGCACACCGGCCTTATTATCAGCAAGTTGGTTTCCCGAGAATGAAAGGACAATGGCAACAGGTGTTGCATTAAATTCCAATCAATTAGGTATTGGTTGTGCATTCGTATTCGGTACAATGTTAGTCTCAACTGAGGCTGACATTATCCCATACTTTGGATTATTAAGTTTAATATCAACATTGGCATTTATTGGTACGGCATTACAATTTGATGATGCACCGCCTACACCGCCTAGTGATACTGCACGTGTTATTAAGGGTGATTTGGAGATTAAGATACCTAAATTTATCCCATTTATTGGTGGATATGGACAGCGTCGGGGTAGTGTTGCTGGTGGACTAGGAGAAAAGAGCTTATCAACTGCAGATGCCGTAGCTGCTGAGCGTGAGTCTGTGGAGGTAACATTGGCGGAGGCTGAAGAGGTATACAATGAAGTGAAGAAAGGAGGTGAAAGTGGAGGTCGATCATCACTTGTCGAGACTGGACCACCACCGAGGTCACCAGTTCCTTCCAATAATGCACCTTCCCCAACGGAGGATGCCGTAGAATCATCTCCCAAACACAAGAAACAAAAGAGTGATGGCGGTGACTTCCCAGAATCTGCAGTACACTTTGCAGATCCTATCCAAACAAAGTCTTCTCCTGCTCATCCACTTCAAGCCCAGCCAAACCATCCATTGGCTGCTCCTCAAATGATGATGTCACCCCCTCCTCCACAAGGAGCTGGTGGTGGATACTACCCCGCCTATCCACCTGTCTCACCTGGAATGGAATACAGTACAACCACACCTGCATTCTACCATGGATATGATCAACAAGGACATTATCACAACGCTCTACTTGAAAATTCCATCTCATTCTCGGGATATGATGACTATTGGCAAAGTGATGATGAGGGTGCCGAACCTATCATGACACAGATGGATCATCAACTTGATATTGATATTCGTGATGATCAATTGGTTCAACAGGTCAAGGCATGCTTCCGTAGAAAGGGATTCGTTCACTGTGTCGTTGCATTTACCACCTCTGGTATTATTGTAAACACCCTGAGTACTTTTATGGATTATCTGGTAACATTGAATGGTGCACCTCATTTCTATGTTGGTGTTGTTGGGGGTGCATTCCAAGCACTCATCATGTGTGCTAGCTTAATCTTTGGTGGATGGACGGATCATTCACGAAAGTATTACTTTGTAATCTTGGCAATGTTGGTAATGGGCGCATTTGCATTATCTATTTGCAATGTAGATTTAGACTCGAATCTTGGAGGAGATTTGAGATGGAATTTACTTGTGGTTGCCGTATTGGCTGGTCCCTTGCAGCCCATTTCGACCGAGTTGGGAGTTGAAGTAGTATATCCGCTCAGCGAGAATACAGTGCTTGTCATTCAACAACTCTTCTCCAATCTTTTAAGTGCAGCCTTCATCCCAGTCTTCAAGGCAATGCGCACTGTCGGTACCGTGCATAAGATTCCTGGCATGGATAAGGTTCCGGAGTATACCTTTTCATTCTACATGCTCATTATCATTCATGCATGCTCTACTATCTTCTTTGCAACGTTTAATGGGACGTACTTGCGATATGAAGCAGAGGAGGAGAAGAAGGCAAAGAAAGAGGAGGAAAGAGCTAGGCTTCTCGCCGATTTACACAAGCAACACGGCTATGGAGCCATGAATTGATTGATGAATCTGAATAAACTCGAGAATATGTGTAGAGGATTGTGAATGGACAGATATGTGTGTAGAGGGCTTACTAAAGCTCAAGATAGAGGGAATAGATGCTAGTGCAGTAATCTAAATGTGTATATATGTTGTTTAGGCCAGTACAGCCTCATTCGACACCTTAGAGTCCTGAACCTCATTCTGTTCTCTATCTTGCTGCTCAACTTTGCCCTCATCCGACACTGCCCGCTTCTCTTCAGGTTGAGGTTCAACATCTTCCGACACCTCTTCTTCATTCTTACACTCAAGCTCTAATGCCAAAAACTCCTCATTCAATTCATCTTCGTCAATTGCATTCTCTGGAATGACGGCTTCACTTCCAAGATCAACCATCTCGTCCATCTCTTCTCTAATACCCTCAAACAACTCCTCAACACTCTCATTATCGAGACCACTCGTCTCACGAACATCTTGTAAAGCAGTCTTGAGAAGCTCATAACTTTGTACAACCTGTACATCAGTCTTTGCTCGTTCTAGTCGTAACTCACTTGCGTCTAGATTTGTTAGTATTTCAGAGCACCTTTCCAATTCTTCCAGTGCTGTCTTTCGACGACGCATGTGTACCATTGCCAACTTTGTCATGTTGTTTCGTTGTGCCCTCACTGCATTCTGTTTGGCTACATTGGCAGTTTGTTCAAGACGAGTAATTCTACTTTGTATTGTCATCTTTGTAACATGAATTTGGAATAAGGCATGATCAGCTTCACTCATCTCGAAGTCTGATGGAAGGCCTCTTGGGAATATCGAAATTATGTCTTTTTCAATTACTGCATAGTTGGATTGGATCAATATCAGTTCAATAAGATGTACCTCTTTTTCGGATACATTTGATAGAATCGTTCCTATTCGTTTGAGCTTTTCTCCAACCACACAAGCTGATGAGGCAATACTTTGATCCTTTATATAATGACTTCCAGCTTGTCGACATAATGAACCGAATGAACATGTACCAAACCCATCCCTGTACAGCATTACTCGTTCCACATCCCCATGGTTCCCACCCAAAGTAAAGAATTCATCACCGTTACTATCACTTAATGATGAGTGTTGTTGAGAAAAGGTCAAGAGATTCTCACAAGTACTTGCTATAACAGCAACACTAATCACTTGACTCGTGTTGGAAAGGGTATCATCTCTCATTGTAGTTGGTTTACCCTCTAATCTCTTCCTAGTCAATACATTATCATCTTCTTCTTCACTTTGTAATGTTGATGGTGGGATTATATCATTAGCCAACACATTCTTCAGAGAGTCGGTAACATCATCTAAATCATCTCCATCTTCATTCTGATCAAAATTAGTTGTTGGTATACCAGAATCATCACCCAATATATAGTTTATACCACTTGATACTTTTTGAGCAATTGCTTTTGGGTAATGTAACCACCCTCGACTGCCGGATGAAGAGGTATTGGTATTGGTTTGTATCTGATTAGAGGTTGCCATATTTTTCGATTTTATTAAAAGTGCATTTGATACTATCTTGGCCATTGTTTCTAGTTGGCTGTCAGATGCTGATATCAAACCTGATGTTCCTATGCAATATATAATTCTACATCCACCAATACTATTACCACTACTGTTAATGATAGTACCATCTGATGTAATGGAGACACAAATTTCATTACTGTCAGTGATATACTTTTTCACTGTGTCTAAGTTGTTATACACTGTGATATTACTATTCTCATCATCTATCAAAGTAGATATTGATTCAGTATATATAACATCCACAGATGATTGAAATGTACCATGCTTCAAACAGGTTAGTGTATGTGCCTCTATCCAAAAAGTAAGGTGCATGTGATGTGAATTATTTTTTGAGGCTGAGGTATCATTGCAATCATCTTTGAGGTAAAAAGATGGCACAGCTACTTCTCCATCTTCATCAATATTATCACCTCTAATTTCCTCGATAATTAGAGGATATAGAGGCGCTTTAGATGTTGGATCAAGCAAGCTCATCGTACATAATATTAATTTGTTGCATTATATTTATTCATGCTATTTTCCGTATTAAAATCTCAAAAGATACAGTATTTTATTTGTACGATACATTTGTAACTTCGTTTAGTCTCATAGTACAACAAATAAGCCCTCGAAAGACGGCGGCGTTATATCCATATCATTACCATAGCTCCTTAATATATCGACTGATATCCTCCTCCCTGTAGTCTCTGATAGTTTTTATATCAAGATTATATAAGGAGTATAAATTATTCACACTTTGAAAGTAGATTCATCATATCTCAATACAAAATTACACAGTAATATATCATGGCCAACTCACCTGCCCTTTCATCAAGCGTTCCTCTCGGAAGTTGTATAGCAGGTATTCCAATTACATTACATTGGAGTTTCTTCTTGCTACTGGCGCTGGAATTAGTCAATGCACTCGTTAAATACGTATCAAAGTATCCAACCTACATATTATTCGTCGTGGTGTTGTATGGACCTATCCTCTTTTTAACAATATTGGCACACGAATTTGGACATGCACTTACGACGAAGAAGTTAGGTGGTAGTGTTGGTGGTATTGTATTATGGCCACTTGGAGGATTTGCAATCTGTGGTCCGACAGAGGGATTGAGTGGTGATTTGAAAGTTTCTCTCGCAGGACCTCTTACCCATATTCCAATGGCATTTATCTGGTGGTGTTTATATGTTGGTGTTTCAGAAGATGAAAGTGGATTGTGGCCTAGTATGACAATCTACCTCGATGTTCTTTCGAATAGTGCTGCTGGGTGAGTATTATGTTGTATTGCATTATATGTTTGAGTTACAATGCATATCCTGACTCTTTATTCCATCACATAGATTCTTTGAAATGTTGGCAGCACAGGCACTTTATTTGAATATCATGTTATTCTGTTTCAATCTGTTTATTCCAGCATATCCATTGGACGGCGGAAGAGTATATGCGGCTTGTCTCATTTTATATGCAAAGTTAAAACCTGAGATAGCTGCGAAAGTTACAGTACTTACGGCATTTTTGATTGCAGGTGGTATGGTCATCTACTCAATCATTGGCTTCTTCTCTCCAATTGCAACTAGTAGTTTACTTATAGGGCTTATTGGCATCTTTGTATTTTATCAGTCATATGAACTCTGGATATTGATAAAGAATGACGGATTAGGTAAGGAGAAGTTAATTGTGTACAATGGTCACAACCCACCCTTTGTTCTGGGCATTTTCAGTGATGAATGTGTGAAGACGACATACTCAATTGACCGTGGAGAGTTGACTTGTGCACATCTGATTTGGTTTTGCAATTCCACTAACAAAGCTAACCACCCTACCTTTCTCTCTTCTTGGGTATGCTTGTGACCATTGTGTGGAATTAACTTCTGATATGCTTGTGACCATTGTGTGGAACTTAGGTACACATCCAATTTTTGGAAGGGATTGTTACAAACAAACAACTAGCACAACTGGAGGAGACGAAGTCCCAGCCACAACAGACGAGGCAGTAATGGCATAAAGAGAGATATGAAACAAAACAATAGAATGGAAGTGAATACAAACACAAACTTGAGCTAGTTATGAGCGTTGTTTGCCAGTGTAGATATTCGTGAACAATGAGTAACATAGTACCATGTATATATTGAGATATTACTTTACAACTACTCAACTTCTTTCTGGCCAAGCACTAGGAGGCAGTCCAAATTGCAACAGCAGATGTAGAGCAGATCCGTTCTTTGTAACATCATTGGCCATTCTAGGAGCTAAAGTATAATCTCTTGTCACTTCTTCTCCTTCTGCAATGTCTCTAGTTGCCACCAGCAACACCTCATCTCCAATAGATACCAACTTACAATTCCCATCCAATGAGTGAGATAAACGGTCATGTAAAGGCACGATGGCGCTAACACTGTCTCCACTTTCGAGTTGAAGAGTAGTTGCTCGCGATAGAACTCTATCAAGAGTATCGGCAACGTCCCAGCATCTCTTATCCCTCACTGTACCCTTAGCCTTTCGTTCTGTAGAGTTCAAAACTAACTCCTGAAGTGCATCTCTCATACTTCTGTATGTGAATCCTCTTGCTGTTAGAGCAGCTAAAGCATCTTCTCCTTCATCATCCTCATCTTCTTCTTCACTTTTGCAATTGGTTAACAATTCTAACCCCATCGACGCTTTGAAGATACCTGGATGGCTCGGCATACGGAACTTAGCAAAGCAAGGGCAGAGGTAGATGACAGAGTTTAGGAGTCGAAAGAAACAGTTCAAACACATA
>Ga0214478_100778_pt1 | contig 17870 bp, 8 predicted proteins | sample M1_20Mar14CPVII9_2_FD_178001 | JGI IMG/M metagenome (GOLD analysis project Ga0214478, IMG submission 178001) | Marine eukaryotic communities from Monterey Bay, California, United States - M1_20Mar14CPVII9sort6BwellD7 | ecosystem: Environmental > Aquatic > Marine > Unclassified | place: USA...
AGTGCTGCTATGTTACGACAGGATAAGAAGTCAAAGGAAGAGAAGGAAGAGGAGGAAGATGCAGTAGCTGCAGCCGCGGCCGCCTTTGGTGGTTCTACCCCTACATCTCCTCCCAGCAAGAAGTCATCTAATGGCATGAAGCGAGGATCCATCCTAGCCATGAGTACATCCTTAGCAACGACGGCAGGAAGTCATTGTGCATCCTTGGCAACAACGGCAGGGTCATCGTTGGTAACCGCCGGTGCAACTGTGGCAAAGACAACTACATCCCTAGTGAGGAGGGGTAGTCACTGTTCTGACAATAAGAATGATATTACATTTACGTTGATTGATTCTGACGGAGCGAACGGCACCCCCGGTCACGGCACACTTGGAAAGATGGTTGTTACCCACGACGAATTGCTCAGGGCGTACCGGCATACAATTACACAGACACATCCAATAGGTGACAAGGGGGCAAAGTTGGAATTTCGAGTAATCTTGAGTGGTATGCAATCAGAAGATGCCAGGTTGGAGTGGGCGGCTGCCACAAACAAAAGCAGAGTCGAGGCCCCTCAAGCAGATCCATTCGGAACCGAGAATCATGGTTCAATGTACAGTTCAGTGTATGAAGACGGTGTGACGATTCGTGTCACTGCCGTTAGGGGACGAGGCTTTAGTATAAAGAAGAGACGGTTTGGTAAGAAAGATGATGTTCCAGATCTATATTGTATTATCAAGTTAGTAAAGTTCAACGACGCAAATCAACAAGAACAACGTGCACCCTCATGGCAAACAGCCATGATCAAGGATGATACAATGCCAACTTGGAATGAGTCTCGAGACTTTCATAACATTGCAGAGCCCGCAAGACATCTTATTTCAGTAGATGTATATGATAAGAATAGTACTGGTAGAGATGATTGTCTTGGTAGTGCAAAGTTCTCATTAGAAAAGTTGCTACGGAAACGATTATTGGAATTGGAACTACGGAGTGGTAATAGTATGGCAAAGTCATTCGTCACCCTAAGGTGTATACAACTTGCACAGGAGAAAGTAAAAGTTGGAGATGTTATGATACATAGTCATCCCGATATGGGTGATGAGGGCTTCGAATCAACAATGATGAATGGAAAACATGCCGATAGTGATGACGAAGAGGGTGGTGATGTTATGACTCCCCTCTTATCCTTATCGGATCGGCCTTCTTCTCGAGTTTCGCACCATACAACATCAGATTATTCCGATGATGACCAGAGTGTAAACAGTACTAGTAGCAATAGTAGTATATCGAGGAAGCTAAGCAAGGTGAAGAGTTTGCCCGGAAAGCTCAATAAGAAACTGCCGTCTATGAGAAGGCGAAAAAGAAGTCTTTAGAGACTTGAGAGGATGTGTTTTGTTCAGTATGTGTTTTCATATTAGGTTAATTTAAGTACACGTTAGTTCTATCTATGCCAGCCGTCTATTGATAATAGTAGATGAACGAAGAGGTGAATTTAGTGGCTCGATCTATCGTGGCTCAAAGTAGGATGGTCTTGGGCGACCCAAGTAACTTTCATGCAAAAGAAAGGATATGGTATCCTTTTTTGAACGGAATGATCGAAACACAAGATGTGCCAAGATATTAGATCAGGGGTTCATATAAAAAATGGGGTGAAACGCCAGACAGACCGCTCATACAAAATTGAACTTTTGAGCTCCTCATCTTGGAAAGAAAATCTCTCTAGCTAGCTCGCACAAAACTTGATGATAAATTCTCCGTCTTTGCAATATCGCCTATATTTCTCTTATATGGTCGACAAAAATGGCGACGAATAAAAGAAGGCCAATCTATTATTGTACTTCATTTAAAATAATAACGCTTTATGAATATTATTGATTATGGCTATATCTATAATAACATATTCAACAGTATCGACGACGGTATCCTTTTGCAATTTTCATCATCATCATGCATCGTCTACTAGTTGTCGGCGACGATAGACGATGATTCGGGTACACGATGCGGGCGTTCTTTGCACCATCGTGTTCGGCATCGTCGATAGTACATCTAGAGCGTCGGCGGCTTTATCGGCGGCGATTATTAGAGGTTATTGCAATGGATACACTCATATCAAAGTCGGAGGATTTATCGTCAAAAAATGTAGGGCAAATTCTTGCCAAGTTGATTTTGAAAATTCTAGATCGTCTGTCTGGCGTTTCACCCCATTTTTGATATGAACCCCTGTATTAGATATATCAAGATGGAGGAGGTGAGCAAGTAGAGTATCGTTGCTGTAGATGCTCATCATAATGCACTACATACCATAGAACAACATTATACTATCATTATCGTCTAATAATAATCTCAAAATGCCTGTTCAAAAAGATATAGAAGAGGGTATTCCGACTTTATCGTCGAATGTTGAGAACAATGATACTACATCTGACAATATCGATACTATTAACAACAGTGAAGCAAGTATAGAATCGTCTATATCTTCTCCTATTGGTGCTACATCTGCTACTCATTACGGTGGTAATGTATCTCATACCTTGCCGCCGCCGCCAGAAGATACCGACCAATCAACAATAATTGCAAATCATTTGCAAAACACATCATATGGTCATAATGAAACCGAGCAGGGGTATACCCAATCTCAACCTTCTAGTGGCCTAGTGCAAATACACGATGATAATATTGCTCCTCTTCCTCCAATTGCAGCGTTGGATTCTATACCAGACTCCTCATCCATGGCAGCAAAAAGCAAGACGATGCAAGGAAAGATCGAACAAATTGAAGATTCTACTGCTCCCTCTCTTCCCGCTACGGCATTTGATGATAGTGATATAAAGAGAAAGATTGCACAGGAAACAACAAGGATTGATACAATTAATGATAAAGAAGAAGATGCTCCTGTTCCATTCAATATGTCAAATTTAGCTATAGAAGAAGATGCAAAGATTAAGTGTCGGCATCTCAATCCTCAAAGTGGCAGAGATGAAATAAGAGGGAGAGATTCATTAGCAATCCCAACTAGTGATGATTTAGAAAGTGATACAGAACAATATACTACACTTACAACTCCGTCAACCTTAATGAGTAGAAGAGACAATACTGACAGAGTCAGGGGTATTGTTGGAGGTGAGGATGCAGTAGAGTATACAATTACTAAAGACGAGGATTCATCATCTCTTGTTGAGGAGGACAGAGATACTTATCAATCCACTGCTATTGTAAACAGAGCACACAATGAGACGATGCCAACTGCTCTTGAACAAGAACGAAGTGATTCCATACCAATAATACCAGAGGCATTCCTTGTTGAGGAAAGTGAGGATGGTATTGTGTTTGATGCTGAACCGTGGCTGCCTTGGTGGAAGAGGAAGCGGTTCGTGGGTTTCCTTCTCCTCTTTGCAGCGTGTGTATTGGCTATTTCTATTGGAGTTGGGACATTCTTTGGTAGACAATCACAACCAACTGACAGTGGTAATGTCATTCTCTCAATTGAGTCATATCCATCAATATCTCCTGCTCCTTCGACAAGTTTGGCACCATCATCAGCACCTTCTAAATGTGTTAACCAAATCATGACATCAAATATGCAGAAAATTGATTTACAGAATCACCTTTTGGTCGACCCGCGAGATGTTAAGGTCGCTGTTGATGGAAGAAATATGGTGGTAGTAGCAAAAGATACTAAGTATTGTAGAAGTATTTCATGTAGCTCGTATGATGGTCCAGTGTATGTTACATTTTATTCATTGGATAATGACGATGAATGGCAAAGAGTTAGTGCTCCTTTTCGTGTAGACGATATGGGTAGTTCATATTCACTGGCAATGTCAGAGGAAACAGTATTAGTTGGATTTCCATATGCCAATGATGGGGCTGGTGATGTACATGTATACAAGAAGAATCTATTTGGGGGATGGGATAGAGTAGAAAATCCTTTCATTCGCAATACAACAAGAATTGGGGGTAGTATTGATATTGATGGAGATCTAGCCAGTGTGGTAGATAACAATTGGTACAATAAGAAGCGTAGAGCACATCTTTTCCATCGAAGTGGTGACAAATGGGTGCAATCTAAATCATTTGCAATTGGTTTTGACCGTGGATACAAGTCCTGTTCCATTGCCGGGGATATTATTGTCCTGCGTAACTCGACTGATGAGGGTTTTCATAAACTACAACTGTACAAGTATGACATGGATCTGAATGAGGCTATCGCTATTCAAGATCCAATAGTCACAGGTGATGGCTATATAGAAAGACAGTGCTTTAGCAGTGATGGTACCAATTACACAAGTTCATATGTAAATAAACTACCAAGGGCCATTTCTTGTGAGCGTCATGACTTCAGTCTCGTTTCATCGTTGGAGCTGAGCAAAGACTATCTCGTATTTCGAAAGCAATATACACACGATGGTATCTTTATATATCACCGAGATGAGACGAATCAAACATTTACTTTTCACCAACAGCTCAACATCAACATTACTGGTCCATCCGACAACTCATTAGCAATAGACAATGATATCTTGGTGGTGGGCGGGGACAATCAGACATACATCTACTCATTACAAGATGGTGATTGGGTGGAGAGTATTACATTGGCTCAGTCATTTGACCACTATCAACTTTCTGGTCGGAATATAATCGCCACGAACTCTGACGAGTCTGGAGCTGACGAGATATACTCCTTCCATATTCAAGACTGTGTACAAGAGATGCCTACTCAGACACCATCCGTATCTAGAGCTCCGAGTACATCTCCATCATTTCTCCCGAGTATGAGTCAAGTGCCATCTATTTTGCCATCATCAACATCATCTCCTACTGTGACATGTTACTGGATCGAAGTGGCAATTGATCCAGGAGTGGCAATGGATGATAGCTGGGGACTGTATAGAGTAGTTGATGACAGTGATGACAAAGAGGAGGTAAAGTCACATTCATATACAGCCGGTGACAAGGAATGGACTTGTCTACAAGAGGGCAAGTATGAGTTTATTATCCACGGTTCTGTTAATCCAAGGCTTGGAGATTGTGACTTTAAAGAAGGGGATTACATCATTACAACATTAGATGGGACAACAATTGAAGGTCAGAACGTCTTCGAGGAAATAGGACGTGTAGTTGGTCGATGTGACTTCCAGGAATCAACATACTTCTCCATGCCATATGCAATCGCTCCAAGTATGGAGCCCTCAACATCACCAAGCTCTCATCCTACTGTATCTTCGGCTCCCACCTACAGATACATGCCCTCACTATCACCATCTGTATCATTCTCACCTACAAACACATGCTATTGGGTTGATATTGCAGTAGTCTTTGACGACTATCCAGAAGAAACATCGTGGCAACTACAGAAGATGAACGACTCTGGGGATTATATTGTGTTGAATTCATTCAATGGCACATCTGATGATGCAACCCAGCTTCAAAAAGAGTCCATGTGCCTTGAGGGAGAGCAGACATACCAGTTTACAATATACGATAGTGCAGGAGATGGGATATTTTCTCCAGGTCATTACAATGTGACATCAAATGGGAACTTGATAGTGCAAGGAGGAGAATTTGAAAATGGAGAGATAACTTCATTCTCAATTCCATTTGTTCCTGGCTCATCAACATTGACCAACGTTACACAAGAGCCTACAACATACCCACCACAGACTCCTCGTCCACAGACTCCTTTCCCTGCATACCCACCACAAACTCCTTTTCCAACAGAACCAATTGAACCAACAGTTTCTCCCCGTCCACAAACTCCCTTTCCAACAGAAGGGGTACTACTTCTATCATCAGCATCGGTTGTGGCCGTAGATGACATCATCAATCTAACTCAAGGTACAACTGAAGCATTCGTTGCTGTCTTAGAAAATGATTCCGGATCAAATCTAATAGTTCGTGCCATTACATCTCAACCGACCAATGGTCAATGTTCAATCAGCTTTAACCTATTAGAGGTAGTGTACTTTCCAAACAATACAACATTTGTGGGTAGTGATCAATGTACATATGAGACTTGTGATGATAAAGAAAACTGTGATACAGCTGTGGTACAGATAAACATTGGTAACAATCAAGTATCAACTTTATCACCCACTAGATCTCCTTCTCTTCCCGTGGCAAGTCCTGATAGTGCCAATCTTTCTACCAGTGAAGATAATATGATATTTGTATCGGTCTTAGATAATGATACCCCAACAGCTGGACAGACACTAAGTATCAACAGTATCACATCTCAAGCATTAAATGGTGATTGTTCTATCTCAATTGATTTACTGGAAGTGGTATACTTTCCCAATCCAGGGTTTACGGGTTTTGATACTTGTGTTTATGAGGCGTGTGATAGTGTACCGGCTTGTGACACTGCAACACTTACTGTCATAGTCATGGGTACATAAGACATTGTCTATTTAGTAAGTAGTAATAACTATCTAATAAATAAATCACGCTATATATTCCTATTATTGTATCCCTCTACTACTGAACCAATTCTTTATTCCAGCTCCACTTGTTTCATGAAGAGGTTCGTGATCCCCACCAGGCTGCGGTACAATGTCATGAAGTAGTGCCGTGTCTATCTTTGTTCTTGTTTCTCCATCCTTATTGCCAAAGCCCATGCAACTCTTGGGTGGCTTTTCATATACCATATTGGCAAATCTCCAACCCACACAGACATCCTCAAACTCATATACATACTCGCCATATACGTCACTCGCTGATACGGCCGATGTACCCTTAATTGTCACTCGAAGTGAGCAGAATTCATTTAGACATTCACGAATCTCTTCCCAGCAATTCAAGTCTTTGTCCCACTTGCCTCCATTATTCACAATCATATCCCTAATCTCTCGTTTCAACAGCGGTGACTCGGCATTAAGTGTATGACGAGCGTACCAAATCCTACTAAAATGAGGATGTGAATCGGGAGATAATGTAAGAGGGTAGAATACCTTCTTATCAAGATTGTGCTGTAGTGACTCTCCTCCCGTGGCCTTATCCTTGAGGGTATAGCTGTTCGTTATCCTTGATGCCGACGATGGAGAGTTAATATTCTGTTCCTTGTTCAATTGAACAATGGCACTAATCTGTGCATCCCATATCTCGCTCCCCTCGTGATTGGCACGGTCGTTAATCATACGGAATTCAATGACGGGGAAACCATCATCCGACCCTCCTGACACTTCTTGTTCGTCGTCATTATCATCATCTTCATTCATCAAATCTTCAATACTTTTACCACCCAACATGGCAGGTGTTGCAACTGAAGCACGGAAGTTCAATTGGCCATGTCGTACAGTACTACCCTCATTACCCTTGCCGTACTGGACACACAATGTTGAACTGAATGTAACATGTGCCTTGGCAAGCATTCTCATTAACTTGGAGTACATGATTGCCGCAGTTTGCTGTAGTGTGGAGGAATGGGGTTGAGACAGGAACACGTACACATACAAACACCACACACCCTCATCTATAAACTTACCGAAGCAAATAGGATACCAATAAAAGCAACAAAGGCACAAGTAAATCGTATAGCATAACACCCCGTCGCCTCACCACTCGGACTAACAGTACCATACCCAACAGTAGTAAATGTCGCCCAAGACAATTCAAATACATACTCATATCTATCCCTCCTCGTTAACATTTGATCAGCATCATCAAATATACATTGTCCACCACTAGCCACATCAACTGCATCTAATACCGCTGCCCAAATGAATATATTAACAATATAAAATGCCAGAAAGAATAACATCACCGGTAGAAATGACGCCTGGTATGTCCATAATGTTAAATTCACAATCTGCATTGACATTTTATGTGCCACTTTATTGAATATACTGGAATGTTTGGATTTCGGTGGTATAAATGTTTGATTCTCAACTGACATTTTCAATCGTCGAATATGTTTATGTTGATTCATATGTACTAATGATCGTTTGGCCTTGAGTGATTCAACATCCATTAATTCCAGTGGTAATGGATTACCATCTTCATCTAATGATGCACGACGTGAATTACTTGACATACTACCGACGGAACGTCGTCGTTGTATACCTGGACGTGTGATTGATGATTTTAGTAGTTCGTCACCTGACCTGTTGGATGTTTTGGATGATTGACGTGATCCTAACCGTGGTCTGACACGTTGGGGATTAAATGATTGTTCTTGTTGTTGTTGATCATTATCTCCCTGTTGTTCTAATGATCTTGACAATCGTCGTGGTCGTCCCCCACCGCCTTTCCCATCCTTATCATCCTGTGGTTTATTATCAGTCTTTGTTAAGTTACTAGCTGATAATGAAAATCGACGTTTGGGCATACCCCTACCACTTCCCGTCAATGACGGAGGTGCCACCTTACTATTATTCAATTCAACCTCAAATTTACTATCATCGTCATCCACCACGGGTGTGCCCTTAATTTGAAACATTGGTTTGGGTAATGAATCATCATCTGAATCCGAATCACTATCTCTGCCATCAAAGCTTAACTTCTTCTTACTTCCCGCACCATTTCCACCGGCAATGGCAGAGGAGGCACTGCCATACTTGCTTGGTTTTAATGCAGGTTTAGGCGGTGGTGGTATAGATTTACCCATTGCCCTTAGCAAATCATTCTCCGAACTGTTATGCCTTACTATTCCTCCTTGCGAGGGAGCTTCAATTGTAGTAGTACTATCCGGATTGAAGGAGGTACGTTTGGATGCCTTTTTATACATTGCCGATCGTGCCTCGGATGTTGTATTGGTGGTAGGACCATTATCATTTGAAGAAGGAGTAGATGCACCCGATCTATTCGACATATCCTTACCCCCATTACTATGACTACTCTCGTTTAATTCCCTACTACTCTTCTTCTTTTGTTTATTACTTGAAGACTTTCTCCTACTACTGCTACTCTTGCTTCCACCATTAATATCAGTTAAACTACCTTCATTATCAGACATACTTTGTGATGATCTTCTCGTTTTTGATTTCTTCTTCTTTAACTTTTTACTAGAATCTCCAGTATCGGAGCTGTCTCTACGGGTGAAATCTCCATCGGATTTGTGTAATCTTCGTCGTGATGAGGATTTTGATGATTTGGAAGAACGGGACGAGGGTGGTGAGCCTGTTGTTCCGGAACCTTCGTCTTCTGATCCACCCATTATCGTTTTCTATATATTGTTTGTTTCTGTATTGTTCAATCGGGGATGGTGTAATCACCCTGAGCTTTTTTTTTGTCTATTTCTTTTGCAATTGAAATTGTGCTCAGTATAATCTATATCTTTCCCCCCGGTTAACACTAAAGGTTTGGTTTAACTAATATAGACTGATATGAATCGTGTAATCCCCCCGCTAATAATAAAGGGTATACTGCTTTTATATTAATATTGTCCTTCCCTATATGATAATTTTAATGTGTATTTTTTTTTATCTCAGTAACTCCGTACGTCTCGTGATATATAATATCCCTGATATATGTAGAGAGATGTCTTATTGCAGTTTATAACTCAATATAATTAGTCCGATTTAATCCTATTTATTCTATGAATGATATGGGCTGTAGACTGCTGTAGATAGAACTTTCAACTATCAAAGGGAAGAGAATATATAATGTGAGCATATGATATGCACATGATATGCACAGTATTCAATATAATAAGCCGCTCAAATACATATATCTGCCTCCTCTACAATATACAAACAACACTCAAATGTATTCCAATGACCATCCTGTGATGTGTTAACCCATACAATCGAGTAAATTGTTCTTGCAGTAAAATTAAACAACTTTAACTTTATAGCCCCCAAAATCATACTCCGTAGAGCGCAGCCTATTAAATATTATATATCCTTAAACCGGTTCTAGTGACCAATGATGCACCTGGCACACACCATAACATAAGACTGCATTAAACTACACCTAGCTACTATCCAATTCCCTCAAATAAAGAGGTCCAATTTCTCCCTCAATTTTCATTGCAATAAAATTATCTCCAGCCCAAAAAGCGTAGCTCGAATCAAACTCACCTTTGTATATAACTCTACTATATACCCTATTATCCAATTGTAAATATATACTTCTTTAATGAACACGTAGAGAGGCCGCGGCGAGAGGCTCAATAACAAAAATGATGCACATGGTGAGAATCAGTGAGAAGGAAAATGTCACATCAGAGCTTCCCAGCGAATAAAGACTCTAAGAAATCAGATGACGAGTTTAAGGCAGAGGATCTAGTACCATCAGCTACATAACCTATGCATATCTATCTAGATCTCCAACTATTTTAAAGATGAAGAATTCTCAATATATTTATCGACCTCAGGTGGCGAAGACGGTCTATGAATTCACCGAGTTACATCACTGAACCCCAAAGGTAATAGTAATATAGTACTAATACAACTACAACAGACTACCTACAGCCAACCGATCTCTCTAACTCTAACTTATTCCGTGATCACTTTATTGACAATCAGAAGCACAAAAGGGTCCTTTCTGAGTTTCATCAGGTGTATCTTGATATGTACAGTTTGAGTCGATGAAGATATCTTTCGCTTCTGTATATGGGAAGCTATCTCGCCATGAACATAGGTCTTGATTGAATGAGCTAGCACCCCAGAACATTAAGTCCATATCAGTAACACTTGAGATATCAAAGTTTAACACGTCTTGATTGAAGGAGGTGGCACCACTGAACATACCGATCATTGATGTAGCGCTTGAGGTATCAAAGTTTGAAACATCTCCGTTAAATGAACTAGCACCATAGAACATCCAATCCATATAAGTAACTCTCGATGTATCAAAGTTGGACAGATCTCGATTGAAGGATGTTGCACCATTAAACATGTTGCTCATAGTTGTAACTCTTGAGGTATCAAAGTTTGACACATCTCCGTTGAAAGCGAAGGCATACATGAACATGCTGTTCATATTTGTAACACCTGAAGTATCAAAGTTTGAAACATCTCCGTTAAAGGATGTAGCGCGCCAGAACATTGACCACATGTCATTAACGCTTGATGTGTTCCAATCCGAGATATTTTGATTGAATGATGATGCATCCATGAACATTCTATTCATATCAGTAACACTCGAGGTATCCCAACCATTGATATCCTCGTTAAACGTATCCATACCCTTAAATAACTCTGACATATCTGTAACACTTCCAACACACCACGAGTTCATCGGCCATCCATATGTTTGGGCAATCTCACATTCTTCATTATTTGCACAGTCTTGATCAACATATGCGCGAACTGCATTGTAAAGAATACCATTTAGGCCACCATCAGCGGCACCAAAACAACTACTGCTATCAGTATTATTATTGTTGTTGTTACTGCTACTGTTATTACTGTTGGAGGAAGAAGATAATGTAACACCAAGAACAATTGCAACCACCACAATAATAACTAGAACTGTAAGACCAATAACCAATACACGCTTCTGTTTCCACCATGGTATAGTTGGCGACACCGCCTCATCTTCAGCAGATGTTTGGTTTGTTTTATTATCAGTAGTTTCAGCAGGTGCGTCGGTAGTAGGTTCATCAGCCTCCTCATTCGAAATACCCTCTTCTACGACAACGTCATCCGCTTCATTGGTATTTTCGTTTGACATAATTAGTTGATGTGTATGGTATCGAGGTGTCGGTGTTTATTATTTTATTATACCTCAGTAAATGATATTATACCTCTACTACTGATATCGCACCTTATACGCGGCTTATATATTACTTATGTGGTGCTGTAGGGATTTATAGGGTGTTACTGATGTTGACAACAGATGTTCCATAGCAGACCTATTAGCTATCTATTTTGAACTAACTACCTGTACCATGTACCACTCAATGTCACATTGGCCAATTACTTGCTATTGTTATGTAGTCTGCCTTGCTGTTGTTAGCAATTTGCTAGGACTCTGGCGTCCTAATCACGGCGGATAGACCTGTCTAATTCTAATACAACCGACCCGAAGCCCCAGGTCATCAAATAGATAAAGCGGCACACCCAACATAAAATTAGACAGAACCCTCCTTTTGCAGGATGGAATTCTACATATTGGAATACATTACCGCCTATTACTGCTTTGTACCTACACTATTAGACTAATCTCATTCTAGGTAGACTACCACTTTAAGTCTAAGTCAAAGTCTAAGTCTCTAAAGAGTTCACCAGTTCACCATCTAAAACATTCACTCTTTAACTTTAATATCTATACCTCTACGTCTACACACTCTCACTCACTAATACTAATCACTATCCACACTAATATCACTTATTATTGACAATCAAAAGCACAAAAGGGACCTTTCAGTGTTTCATTTGGTGTATCTTGATATGTACAGCCAGAGCCAGTGAAGATATCAATATTATCGGCATCATTGTACGGGAAGCTATCTTGCCATGCACATAGATCTTGGTTGAATGATGAGGCACCCTCGAACATGAATGCCATACTAGTAACACTAGAGGTATCAAAGCTCGATACTTCTCGATTGAATGTAGTCGCACCAGCGAACATGAAGGTCATACTAGTAACACTCGAGGTATCAAAGTTTGATACATCTCTGTTGAATGAAGTGGCACCATTGAACATACCATACATATCAGTAACGCTCGAAGTATTAAAGTTTGACACATTTTGATTGAAGGAAGTTGCATCCTTGAACATACTTCTCATATCGGTAACACTCGACGTATCAAAGTTTGACAAATCACCGTTGAACAAACTGGCATAATAGAACATCCAATTCATCTTAGTAACGCTCGAGGTATCAAAGTTTGACAAATCTTGATTGAATAAGCTGGCTCTACTGAACATGAAGCTCATATCAGTAACGCTCGAAGTATCAAAGTTTGACACGTCACCGTTGAATAAAATCGTTCCACTGAACATGCCATACATAGTAGTAACTCTCGAGGTATCAAAATTAGTCAAGTCTTGATTGAATGAGGTTGCATCCCTGAACATACTGTACATATTCGTAACGCTTGAGGTGTTCCACCCATTGATGTCTTCGTTGAACGTACTCATACCATAAAACAAACTTGACATGTCTTTAACACTTCCAACACACCACGAGTTCATCGGCCAACCATATGTTTTTGCAATGTCACATTCTTTATCATTAACACAGAGTTGATCAACATACAAACGTACTGCATTGTAAAGAGCCCCATCTTTACCACCATCGTCTGCACCAAAACAGCCACTGCTATCAGTATTATTATTATTGTTGTTGTTACTGCTACTGTTATTATTGTTAGAGGAAGATAATGTAACCCCAAGAACAATTGCAACTACCACAATAATAACTAGAACTACAATACTAATAAGCAATTGACGCTTTTGTTTCCACCATGGTATCTCGTCTTCTGCAGATTTTTTCTTTGTATTATTATTATCAACTGCATTATCAGTAGTTTCAGCAGGTGCATCGGTAGTAGGTTGATCAGCCTCATCATTAGAAATACCCTCTTCTATATTGTCGACGACATCATCTGCTTTGTTGGTACTCATTTTTTTTGTTATCGGTTTATCAGTTGATAATATATCTCGATGCACTATTGCAATTAGACTATGATAGACGGGTGTATTAGCTGTTAGATCTAATGATTTGGAGTTGTAGAATAGGCTTCTATTGGTGTATATTTCTAGCGGCAATTGGTGGCGGAATTGATCGTATCCTCTTTTGGCGATATTGCTTGCTCGCTCACCCCACTCCAATTGGACTCCATGCTTCGTACAAAGCGTACTAAAAGGTAGGTACGGCTTTGCGAAGCAAAGACTCCACGGAAAAATCACAAAACTAGGGCTAAGTGAAATTTTTATTATTTTATTGCAATACACAAAATTAGATACCTTAAAAAAATACTACTTTTCACACATGGCTAATTTCTGTGATTATCTAAAATCAAATTTTGGCCTCGCGGGAATAGCCTTACTTAGTAAACGGACAACATTTCACGTACAAATATTGTCTCTCACGTTGGTGCGTAGGACGACATCGGATCTCATTCTACCGGATAATCCTTCTAAACTTAAGCTGTCCTATGCATATGTAACACATTTTCGGCGTTGGTGGGGCTGGTTCAGTATGTGTTTGACCATAAGAAACAGCCTTTGCAACAACAATATTCTGTTGATGTGATGTGAATAGTAGTGACTTGTTGATGGTATTGCTGACCACCAGATAGAAGTTTGACCATGGCTGCCTTTATCTATGTGTTGTATATATAGTGATTGAGATAATCTATACATATGAGCAATTCTAATATAGTATAACATATATAAAACATGCCTCACAACCAGCCCTAATTTGATATGATGTGCAATAATTAGTAGTGATATGTCAGCAAGGCTGCCGGCACCTAGACCATAGTTACACCATGGCCGCTGTTGTCTATTGATTATTAACATAATAATCGAGGTCCCCTTAATTGGATTGCAATGTTAATACAGTATAACATCTACTTTAGCTGCCTGCTATATATGCATCAACATGATGAGCCTATGATGGAGACACTAATTGCAATACAATATCTCAGCCTCTACTATACCTACATCCACCAAACCTTCAACCATACTGCTCTATAATACCATCTAAAGAGTTGTCTAACGGTAATAGTCACCAATCCTACTATAGCCGTCGGTGGAGACGTCGCTATAATAGGGCCTATTGCCGTAGTTGTGCACTAACAAAATTTAGGCAAAATATTACTACGTGGAACTTTTAGATATTTAGAAAGTCGATGTGATTTTTAGAAAGTCGATGTGATTTTTCTGTGGAGTCTTTGCCTTCGGCAAACGGTATCCCTTCCCCGTTTAGTCCGTAGCTAAGAGTCCAATTGGAGTGCGCTCACCCCTGATTGAGTATTGAGTATCTATCCGCGTGGTAGTACCTAAGTTAGTACATAGCAATCTAAGAGGCGGCGGCGGCATAGGGGGTCAAATGATGCAACATATTCGTCTACTACATCTCTATGCCAAGAAGAACTGTTCAGTATTAAATCAAGTCTTTCCCCGCCGTCAAATAATGCGATGCAACTCTTTCAATAATATCATTCTAGCAACTTCACTTCTCAATAACTTTTCTCGAGCAACATCATCTTCTTCTTCACCATCAATTATGACACCGCCATCATCTACTACTACTCAATCTCCTTCCTCGAACGGAGCTGATAATTATTGTCTACTTCCTCCAGAACATATGCAATCATACAGAGTAATCAATAATACAAAAGTTAGTACTGATTCCACTCTCTTAACAATTGCTTTACCAAATGAACGAATTACACTTGGATGGGAACCTGATATACCAACATGTATATCAATCTCCAAAACAGAAGAAGAGAGTGGTTGTATATTAAAAAAGAGTTATTCACCCATCTCACATCCATCACAACCTAATAACTTTCAACTTTTAGTAAAAGCCTATCCACATCGAATCGGTGGTGGCGTCGGGTCATACCTATGCAACTTACAAGTCGGAGATGAAATACAAGCAAAAGTAAAACCACAACGTATAATGCATAACCATCCACATGTACATAATCGATGGAAACATGTAGGTTTAATTGCCGGCGGTACAGGTATAGCACCATTGTACCAATTACTAATGATATTATTAAAAGATTGTACTTGTAAGGTAAATGTATTGAGTATTAATCGTGTTGAGGAGGATATATTATTAAAGAAGGAGTTGGATGATTTGGTGAAGGAATATCCGGATAGAGTTAGTGTTACATATTCATTAACTGGTAGTGATATGGGGGATACCGACAAGGGATATAAAAGTGGTAGAGGAGATACAAAGCTAGCTCTCGAATCGCTACCTCACCCAACATTAGGGAAAGATGTTATGATATTCGTATGTGGTAAAGATGGATTTGTTGAGCATTGGGGTGGACCGGTAGGACGTGCACCTAATAACGCGGATGGAACTAAAGGTAAGAAGATTCAAGGGGAGCTTCTAGGAGTATTGAGGGAAGCCAGATATGATGCTAGTCAGGTCTTTAAGTATTAACAATACCTAAGATACGCATAACTTCCCGTCTTCCCCGATAATGTCCCTGTTTAACATATAAACCCAACTAAGCAAGGTAGGATACTATTCAGATATCTTCTAATCCTCTACATTACATTAACAAAATCATCTTTAAAGTATCAGAATAACATTCTCTATCTAAACCCTACAACACAATACCACTCTCCAACCTTTTAATATCCATTCATTGGGTCCATGGCAACACCAGCAACAAATGCCGCAATAGCAAAGACACCAAAACCAACTCCGGCAATAATAGCACCCTTCTGTTCAGCCTCAGTTTCAACCTCCACTAAACATTGACATACATCTGCCTCATTACCAAAGGAGTCAGCCTCACTAATACGGTATACCCATCCACCAGGCTCGGCTGTCGTATCAAGGTAACGGTATACTCCACCCTCCTTACCCTTGGAAGCTAATGGTCCAAAATCATTATACGATGCAATAACCGAATAATCATTTGTTTTGGCAGCACGACGTTTCACAATAAATCCCTTGGTATCGGTCTCAGTTTTAGTTGCCCAAGTTAATTCCACATCACCATTTAATATCTTGTATGATAATCCTGTACCACTTAATTCCTGTGCTTGTGAATCACGGAACAAATTACCTGATACGTCTTGTTCCTGTAATTGACGTTTACGACGTGCCTCGGTCTTATCACGCATTAATGATCGAATTTCATTCTCTTTTTCCTCGGTTATACCCATCCAAGGAGCGAATTCAACACCATTCTCATTGCGGAGGTTGGAGATGCGTTTTGTCTTTTGTAATTCCTGTTGTACCATTAATTCTACTTCTTGTTCTACTGTCATGTTGTCGAGTTCTTCTTCTGCTGTTGCTGTTGGTGCTTCTTCTGTCTTTTCTTCAGAGGCAAAGAATGGTACATTCATTGATAGACATGTTGAGGATGATGAGCATATTCTATTATTAGTTGTTGATACTCGATTGGATATGGAAGAAGAGGTTGAGGGAGCAAATGCAGTAACGCTAGATGAGCTAGCTAGAAGAGTGACGGCGGCGGCAATTTTCATTATTGAAATGTATAATATTAATATGCTGCTGCTATATGTTCGAGAGACGTACTATCTATGTGCTGTGTATTGTTATACCTAAGCTCTCGATAGAGGAAGAGGGGGGTGTATGTGATGAGTAAGCGCACTTACGTTGCAGTAAAACAGGAGTCAGTGAATCTCCAAATTATCGCCAATAGCCGATCCGAGATTCTCGCGCGTCTAAACACCGCCATTATAGATATCATCATGTATTCATATCAATTGTATATCAGAATTAAATATGAAGCTCTTTTTCTCCTACTCAATTCTAATTGGTACCAGTATCATCATCCCCTTGTCATCGTCCTCACGCGCGGCGGCGGAACTGATCGATGATATCAATATGAGAGTATTGAAAAAGAAGAAGAAGAATGTCTTCGATGAGAATAGTGGAGGTAGTACTAAAGGTTCAAAGAGGAGGCCAAAGACAAAGAAACCAACACCCTCACCTACTCTTCCTTTATTGTTGAATAACAATAATGATATCAATAACGTTTGCAATGGAAAATGTTATACTATTGTGGAGAAAAAAGTAGCAACGTCAAGGCCTAGGCGGCAGCAGTTTTCACTGGAGTCTTGATAGTCATGGTGAACTGGAGGATACCTCTACAGGATACCGTCCAGATCACTTCTTACCATGCAATAATTTGTTCTTTGCAAGTACATGATCTGATTCTTCAATAGTTGGGTATTATTTATTCATTCAGGTGTCATACAGATATTTAATGCGTAGAACACACCTACTATGTCTACTGATCAGCCAAAGCAGTCACCAGAGCAAACGCCA
>Ga0214478_100779_pt1 | contig 17865 bp, 16 predicted proteins | sample M1_20Mar14CPVII9_2_FD_178001 | JGI IMG/M metagenome (GOLD analysis project Ga0214478, IMG submission 178001) | Marine eukaryotic communities from Monterey Bay, California, United States - M1_20Mar14CPVII9sort6BwellD7 | ecosystem: Environmental > Aquatic > Marine > Unclassified | place: USA...
TCCTGGTGGTCATTACACCACTATATTGGATCTATGGCGTATAATAATAGATTGGAGAGTAGAAACAATTCTATACCTAGTAGTGCCATTTTTAAGTTGGCTCTTTTACCAAGGCCATCATCTTTCAAGTTAGAGGAGAATATTGCTTTTGAGACTCTTGGCCTTGGGTTGAAAAATATATTGTATAGTATTGATCTAGCTTGGTTGAAAAATGTAATGCGTGTTGATGTATATGTTCCGGGGAGTTGGTTCGGAGAGTATGATGGTAGGTTGAATTATGTCAAAGGACAAATTACATGGTATTCTTTTGGAGCGAATTCCTTTTTACTCAGTTTTGACACGAAACCTTGTAGTGTGAGATACAGCATATCATATGATGATTTGGGTACATTAATAAAGGATTGCTATGGCCAGTATGGAAAGGAAAATCATTTATTTCATCATTTACACCCACCATTAGTTTTAACATTATGATTTCGACATCATTCGTTGTATAAGCAAGCTTGGGATTCGCGAAACAAAGAGAGAATAGTGTATCTTTCACCAACTCTAGCTACGATAAAATTGCTTTTAAATTATCCAATTCTATTCATTACACGAATATGCACTTTATTGTACTCCACCTTTAACAACAACATTATCACTCAAACTCTAAATCACTAAACTTCCTTTTCAATTCTTTACTCGCCTCTGAAACTTTTCTTTGACGTCGCTGAGCGAGGCTCCTCATATCTACAAGGAGCGAACCGGCCCAATTGACAGCAGTTTGTTGGACCTCGTTCATCTCTTCCCATTCCAACTCTGTTTGTTTTGAAATCAAGACTTTACTGCCGTACCCGAAATTGTCGATCGCATCAATGCTAAGCAAGAAGTGCAATAGACTGTGGAATGTCACGCCTAACTTGACTTCAACATCCCTCTTTGTTTCGAGTAATTGTTTTCCGGGTATCTTCCCGTTTGGCTTAAACAATCGACCTAGTTTCTTCTTGCGCATCGATGAATTGGGTTCCACACCATGCCATTTCTCATATTGTAGCAATACAGTCTTTCCCGGAGTCTGGTTGTTTATCATCAGATCCCAAAATGATGAATAATACCTGACAATTGCCTCTAAATTAGTGTCAAGGATACCGAGATTGCAGCCAGTCATATTATAATAAGGGTGCCCTATAACATTTTCAGAAACTGCTTGGTGCCTAAACGCATCTCTCTCGATAATAACCGCTTCTTCTCCACATTCCGATGATAGAGGAGAAATATTTGCAACGGATTTGAGGTCATCTTGTAAAACAACAGGTAACTCTTCGTCGAGATATTTCTCGAAATCTCCCCCAAAAAAGTCTTCTAGTTCGTCAGACTGGTCAGCTAAACTTGACGTTTCTTCACTTGTTTTTTCAGCCTGGGTGGTGGTAGCAGGTCGTCCATCGGCTTGAACATCATTAGAAATTGCGGGTCTGACTTTAGTTGATATGGAAGAAATGTCATTGAAATGTATGCATTGGATAAATGCTTGATATAAATGGTCATTCCCGATGAATATACGGCGAATCTCATCAAATTTTCCATTCATTGCTTTTCCTTTGTCAACACCAGGTTCCTTACTTCTTATCAATGCCCATGGCTCGATGCTGTCTAAGAAAGTCTCGTAGATATCTGGGTTGTCTTTCAAATGATTTTTTATATACAAAAGAAGGCAAGCGTTGCGGTCAATCTTAGCAGCTTTTTCACTTGGTGTCATTTTTTGATATTCAGTTGACTTGTCTGTTGTGTCATGGGTATCTTCAGCGGCCTGAGGATTCTGATGAGATAAAGTGGCACATAACTTGGCAACGTTGGCAGATCCAATAACAGGATCATCAAGACGAGATGATTCGGTGAACTTGACCTTCGTATCATCTTGAGTATCTTCAGGGGCATTAGATAATGTCTGATCTTCATCTTGCAATGTGGCAGTAGAATTGGATGAATTGACATCTACCTTGGCGACGTTGGCAGATTCAATATCAGGATCATTAGATGATTCGGTGGACTTGACCTTCGTATCATCTTGAGTATCTTCAGGGGCATTAGATAATGTCTGATCTTCGTCTTGCAATGTGGCAGTAGAATTGGATGAATTGACATCTACCTTGGCGACGTTGGCAGATTCAATATCAGGATCATTAGATGATTCGGTGGACTTGGCTGTCGTATCATCTTGAGTATCTTCAGAGGCATTAGATAATGTCTGATCTTCATCTTGCAATGTGGCAGTAGAATTGGATGAATTGACATCTACCATGGCGACGTTGGCAGATTCAATATCAGGATCATTAGATGATTCGGTGGACTTGACCTTCGTATCATCTTGGGTATCTTCAGAGTCATTAGATAAAGTGGCTTCTTTCTGTGTCTGATCTTCATCTTGCAATGTGGCAGTAGAATTGGATGAATTGACATCTACCTTGGCGACGTTGGCAGATTCAATATCAGGATTATTAGATGATTCGGTGGACTTGGCTGTCGTATCATCTTGAGTATCTTCAGAGGCATTAGATAATGTCTGATCTTCGGTTTGCAATGTGGCAGTAGAATTGGATGAATTGACATCTACCTTGGCAACGTTGACAGATCCAATATCAGGATCATTAGATGATTCGGTGGACTTGGCTGTCGTATCATCTTCAGTATCTCCAGAGGCATTAGATAATGTCTGATCTTCGGTTTGCAATGTGGCAGTAGAATTGGATGAATTGACATCTACCTTGGCAACGTTGGCAGATTCAATATCAGGATCATTAGATGATTCGGTGGACTTGGCTGTTGTATCTTGTGACGAATCAATTTCATCGAAGGTAGCTTGGAGTTCAGTAAGCGTCTTCTTCAATGTTTCTATTTGCAACTGGATGTATTTCTTTGTAGGATCTTCCATGACGATATATAAGTATTGTTTGATAATTTGATTTATGATTTATGAGTGCAAAAAAATCAATGAAAATGATTCAAGCCCATCAAGAGCGCCATTGTGTGCAATGTGGGCTCTTCTCTGATATGCTGGTATAGCCCTCCTGGCTCATTGTAGTGTTCAAATTTTGGGGACATAGTGGCATCACAATGGTGCATGTGTCTAGAAGGGCCCCCCCCTTTCTGAAAAGAGGGCTTTTTTAGCTCCGCCTACACGCAAACGTTTTTATTTATTCTTAGGACGAGTTGGTTGGGATAGAGAAATCGAAAAGCCATCACAAAGGCTACTAACTTGCATATATTATGATGAGAGTGAAATAAATTAACTTTCCCAGTGCCCATTATTATTTGCAAAAACATTCAATTATATAGTATCTAAGTTAAAATCCAGCTGATGTCACTTTACAAGTAATAATAAACACATCATAATATACAACTTATTATTATATTATTGCAATCAACACAGTAATAGTAAACATTAATAGTAACTATTCAAATTCAATACTTATATCAAATAAAAATGGCCCGAACAAAGCAAACAGCACGTAAGTCCACCGGAGGTAAAGCTCCCCGCAAACAGCTCGCCACCAAGAGTGCACGTAAGTCTGCACCCAATACCGGAGGTGTCAAGAAACCTCACCGTTACCGTCCAGGAACCGTCGCCCTTCGTGAGATCCGTCGTTACCAAAAGGGTACTGAACTATTAATCCGTAAGGCGCCATTCCAACGTTTGATACGTGAGATTGCCCAGGATTTCAAGAGTGATCTACGTTTCCAGAGTACAGCCGTATTGGCGCTTCAAGAGGCAGCTGAGGCGTACTTGGTTGGTTTATTTGAGGTAAGCATTTTGATTTATTATTAAAAATTCGTTGTTTACAGTGAAGGACTTATCTCTACCGTCTCTTTGGATTTTAAAACACACATATGACAGGATGCCAACTCATGTGCTATTCATGCCAAGCGTGTCACCATCATGAAAAAGGATATTGACCTTGCCCGTCGTATCCGTGGTGAACGTGAGTAGGTTAATAGCGTTGCCTTTGGTATTAGCCAAGTTCGAACTAAGTTTTCTGCCAAGAGATGATGAGTAGTATTGATTGACTTGAGTCATATATACACATGTCAGCAACATACCGATATATCATAATAAAAGCGAGATATGTTGTTTAACAACTAGTGATACTGTTAATGTAGAGATGATCCCAAAGTGTCACGCCTCTATAATCAGTACAATGTTGACAGGCTTCTTCTTTGCACTCCCAACAAGTCTCCCAGACATATCATGGTCGCAACTTCCACAGTACCTCCTACAGCAATGAGGACACTCTCTTTGTTACTGCTGTTGGGACACAACTTTGCATAACACATCTCTTGATCACATGTTAGCTAGTCCTCACATCTCTCCGCTTTTGACCCTCGGATCACAATCACAATGAGCAAATAATATGTCAATGAAGAGAGGATCCCAAAATGTCACGCCGTCCAACAGGACGGCTACATGTATTTGATTACCTTTGATCACCCCTATCTGGAGTGAAAGATACTGGCGCTGGGAAAGGATACTGAACGATTCAATGTACTCTCTAGTATGTTGTTTATCAGAGATAGAGGGTAAACTGACTATTAGCAAAACAACTATAAACTTGTACTCCTTCCTCTATCTAAAAGGGTAGAGCGAGTAGTGTCCTTGGGTAAACTGTTATCTATCCTCACATCTCTCCGCTCGACATACTCCAATGTATTAACCACTCGACATACAATCATAACAAACGAATATGCTGTTAATGTATTCATGATCCCAAAATGTCACGCCGTTATGTTCAGTACAATGTTGACAGGCTTCTTCTTTGCACGCCCAACAAGTCTCCCATAACATATCATGGTCGCAAAGTCCACAGTAGGTCCTACAGCAATGAGGACACTCTTTGTTATTACAGTTGGGACATAACTTTTCATAACACATCCACTCAGTAGCACATGTTAGGGTGCAACCATTACAGAAATTATGTTTGCAACTGGGGCATTTGAAATCATCATCTACGCAAGGTACTTTACCACACCCGTGGCACAAACTACTATCAGTATCAGCTCCTTTTTTTCTCGTAGTCTTAGTCTTATCATTGCACATTATTACCAGCAATGAAGTGATCGAATACAGCACAAACGATTCTAATAGTAGCAATCGGTGTGGTTAGCTTGTGTGCTGTTGGTTGCTCATAGGATGTCGCCAAGAAATTGTTGGCATGGCACAAGAATAAACGAACCAACAGCTAATGGGCGGAGCTTGGCTAAGGAAGTGTTTTTTAACAATACAAAGACGTCATCAAATCTCAAACCAAATGAAATGCTACAGGTAAAATTTCTATCCAAACATGCTAAAATGCCAATAAAAGGTTCACCTCAATCTGCTGGATTTGATTTATCATCTGCTGAAAAGACAGTCGTGCCAAGTGGTGGACGTGCCGTTGTTAAGACTGATTTAAGTATTGCCTGTCCTTATGGAACGTATGCTCGAATTGCTCCTAGGAGTGGATTAGCAGTAAAAAAAATGATCGACTGTGGTGCCGGGGTAGTTGATGCCGATTATCGAGGCAATGTCGGAGTCGTTTTACTCAACTTTGGCCCAAATAATTTTGAAGTTAATATTGGTGATCGTATCGCGCAGTTAATATTAGAACAGATTAGTATGGTCCCGGCTGTACAGGTTGAGGAATTAACAGAGACGGTAAGAGGTGATGATGGATTTGGTAGTACTGGTATTAGTAAGGCATTGGAAGGTGAACCAGAGAAGAAGGTATGTCTGCCACAGTAACATCAATATTTTAGTCATCATAGAATTTAGATAGTGTAACTAAAGGTTAAGGCCCTACGATATGTAGTACAGAAAAACACAAACGCTACTCATCAGAGTAGTTATCATCACCAGAATAGCAGCAATCATGAAAACCAATTCCCAATTCATAGCACCTATCTAAAATGGCATCTCTTTCTCCTTTTTCTGCTGCAAACCGATCGCCATGATGCTCAAAGTATTTTTCATAGTTATTCATACAGTTTTTATCTGGACGATATCCCTTTTCCTTGCACCTCAAGTGATAGGAAGGATCATTACTTGCGACCCATCTGAAGCTTTGTCCTCTGTGTTTTCCAAAAGTGAATTGCTCTTCGCCACTATCATCTGATTGACTTAGTTTACTAACTTCTTCTTCTGATTCTTCTACCCAATTATTAACAAAGTCTAATAATCTCCCAAATGCCGTTCCCTCCTTCTTCTTCCTCTTGGCCCAATCTACAAAATCATGATGGTTTATCATAATCTCTCTATTTGTTAAATTTGGATACTTTGGAAATCCCATGATTGATTCAGCAGTAATTCTATTATCATCACCTTCTTCTAATTCTAATCTTTGCTTCTTTTTATGAGGAGTTACAACCACTGCCGCGGCAGTAGATTCCTCAGGAGTACGTTTGCGATCCGGAGACGACATTATTTACTTTTATTGTGTTGTGTTGTTATAATATGTTATGATCTGTCTGGGTTTTCACTTGTCGGCAATGTGAAGAAGAAGCTAGTCAACGGTGCCCTTATGTGTGACCTGTTGAGATGAAGATACTGTTTGGTTCCCTCTTGCAGGTATCTCGAGCTGCATTTTCGAAGTCTTCGAGGTGGTATGTGATATTGTGATATTGTGGGAAGTTTTTAAAAAAATGAGACCACCATAGTCTACCTAATGATGATGTTATTACACTATTCAAGACTCCAATTTAAGTTATATATATTTGCACTAAATCCATTGGATAAACTAGCTTGGTCGGATCATATAGTACTAATTGAGTATCTTCAGTTTCTTTCAGTATCAAGTTCACACATACACGGCCTTTTCGTCATCAATCATCCTCTCTACATCCGCATGCAATCTCATCTTTATCATGTCTACGTCTTTATATTGTGTTACAAGGTGATTAATGTACGCGTCATCAAAAAAGCTTCGATATTTGAAATCGTTCAGTTTGTGAAGTATGTTAGATAACATTGCAGCAGCACCTTTGCCAGTTTGTCTCTCATCGTTCAACAGTAATAGACCATCGCTATCAGTTGACCACTCTTCTAATGAGCTGTCAGAATGATAATCACCTGTCTTAGCAACGGCGGCAGATAGGTCACGAGGATTGTTTGTAGATGCAGTTGCCTCATCTTCTTGGGTATCTTGAGCACGTGCATTATCGACTGCTCTTGTGATATCATCGCCAACTTGACAATAGTTGAAACTCTCCTCTCCTGAATACTTCACAGGTGTTACAATACTCAATGCCTCAGAGACACACCTTTTGCATCGACCGTGTGGTAATCTACGCTGTCTATTACTGTATTGGTCCGCAGACAGAAATGCTAGACAATGGGAGCAATACTTCATCTGATGCAGTGTTTGTGTGTGTGTGTGTGTGTGTGTGTGTTGGATTATAATGGTATAATGGTTTGATCTTTTGCAGATTGTGTGCAGCTCTGCACAGCTAAACAATGAGCTGAGAGAGTGGCTTATGTGCTAGAACAATGAGCTGAGAGAGTGGCTTATGTGCTAAAGTTGCACTATAATGTGTCAATCAACATATATGGCCGTTGACTCTCTTTTTTTAGTCACGTGACAAGTACATCATTGTGCCTGTATAGATGTCACATGACAATAATACAAACAGTGATTTCAAGATGTTGTGTAATCTATTGAACTACATCTATCAGTAGAGGGTAATACAAGTGCACAATGGAGGTTTGTCCGATCAAAAGTGACCAGGGGGGCAAAGCAGCTGCAATAGTGATGCATTTCGATACTTTCAATTGGCAGAAGGATATCCAATAGTTACATTTATCAAAACTATAACTCTAGTATGTAATGGATAGATGCCGCCGATATCGACTGTACTTAGATATATCCTAAAGCATGAGCTGCAAATAGAAGTAAAGTAAACAAATCATACTTAAACTTCTCATTAAAACTATATACTACACATCACCACACTCATCACAACAAATTACAATCCTAATCATCTTTCCCGAAAGGGATCTCGTACTCAAGCACACGGCGACCAGTGTCCTCGCTACCGAAGAAGTTCTCCAAAAGTACAATAGTATCTTTCTTGTCGAGATCCTCCAAATCATTAATTGCAAACATATTTTTGATATAGTCAACCGCGTTCTTGGTAAGTATATACTTGTTAAGAGGGGCAGGCACGGATTCGGTGACGTCCCTGCGGAAGATAAACTTCTGCTGCGAGTTGAAGTTCTTCCTCTGGGAAGGCTCACCGGTGAAGTCTGTGAAGGCTTTGGCAATTCCTTTCCCAACACTGGTTGCCGTGTCACCGACGCTGACAGTAACTATAGCATCAAACCCCCAGTTACCCTCTCCCGGGGAACCAGGAAGCATCTCGTCATCATCCCCATTCAAAACTCGACGATAGGCAAAGCCTGATACTTTCCATTTTTCAACCAGTCCATCCTCTTCATTACGATCATAGAAGAATTCTTTCATGGGTTTGATGTAAGTAGCTTTCTTCCCATCAGGGCGATAAATCCATGAAACAAATAATCCAGGGATTGCAGTTTCAGCGGTATCAACCTTGTTAGAATACCCACCTTGGTCTCTGCTGCCCACAACTTGGCCTTTGTAAGCGTACTTAACCCCTTTGAGTTTGAGGCTGTATTTTATACATGAGTATAATGGAGTGTTTGAAGGGTGTCTATGAATTAGTTGTTATTGTGCAGAAGTAAAAACAAAAACAAAAAAGAAGAATAGAAGTACTCACTGAGGGTCTGCAACAGCATCGGTCGTTGTCTTCTTGGCACTCTTTGTTGATGCTGGCATGTTTGACTTATTGGATTGTTGAGTTTAAAATTTATGAGAGGAGTTTGTGTTATGAAACCCCAGCCAAGGTTACATTGTGACAGTTGGGTGACAGTGCAAAAGAATTGACATACTTGTGACAGTTGGGTGACAACAAAAGATAGTGTCACCTTGCGACACTTGATTGACATACAAAAGAGTGTCACTAAGGTGACACTTGATTGACACGCAAAAAAGCGTCACCTAGTGACAATTGATTGACATACAAAAGAGTCACACATAATTGGCAATCTGCTATTATTTATCTCAAACCTGTTTATAAAAAGAGAATACACATTGACAATGTTACAGGATGATGGAAGCCGAGTGTTGGATGTGGCGAGAAAAAGACTGAAAGCAGCCGAACGTCAAAAGACATCAGCTTTAGGTATGTTAGATGACGCAATAAATCTTACTATATATGCAAATTCTACATTAAAGACTGCTCAAAATATACTTGAACAAGCTAACAGCGAAGTCGAGGAATCAAAGGTTATGTTAGGAAATGCCGAACTGGCTTGTGAGGTTATCAAAATTGATATTGACTGAATGATCAAGGGAGGAAAGTAAAATATATTGTTTAATCTAAACTAAACGTTAACTTAAGACAAGACACAACAGTCAAGTCAACTGAATTTTCCTGATGTCTCGCCAAGCAAGCCCATCTTTATACACAGGTCACGACAGCTGATTTGTTCATACTCATTCAATGTATCCTGGTTGATATCGTGTTTCCATCTAAGACCTGCTTTATTTTTTTGGTCTCTACTGAAAGGGTGCGTTTTTTCAAAGAATCCAACTACAGATAATGTTGTTCCGATCGTATACATTGCGTTCCATCTCGTATCTTTTTTTCTCGGATTAATTTTCCAAATCTTCTCTTCATCTTCTGAACAGGTTTGATCTATGATATACTCGTATGTCATATCTTTTAAATTTTCCTTTAGAAATAAGACAATGACACGTCTACACAGCTTAAATAAATCGGACCTGTTTTTGTGCGTATGATATGTTGGCTTCACATTACCATTGTACAATTTTTGGATACGGTCATTTAAATTGGACCCCTCCCACTTGTATTTATTGTTGTTGTCGTCAAACGACAGATAACCAACAGCCTCGAATATACCTAGCACTTCCTTTACTCTTTTTATATTGACTACGTTATCTTTTATAAACACCTTTTTCTCTGAAAGAACATTTGATAATTGTTCCAAATCAAAAGTCGATGACGGTGCAAGTTCATTTAGGAGACGGAAGAACTCCTCTATTAACAATTCCTCTTTAAATAATTGTAATGATGAGTATAACATTTTACAAAGTTGGACATCTCACTAAAGGCAACTTACTTTCTTTTTGTGGCTTACGAACTTGTGAAGCAGATTGCGGATTACGAACTCGTGAAGCAGATGTTGACTTGCGAACTCGTGAAGCAGATTTTGGCTTGCGAACTCGTGTTACAGTAGACTTGCCAACAAAGGCCGTACCACCAGCAGTGATAACATTGGCAGCAACCTCTTGCATACTATTCATCTCGGTCACTGCTTCTGTTAATCTCACCAATCTGGTTTCGTCACGTGCATTAGGCGGTAAAGTGTTGTTCATTGGAGGGCAAGTACCGTCCTCATTCTTTGCATCTTTGGCATCTGAACCATCGTCGGTATATGTTCGTTGTGTGTAGGATGGGGTGGGGGTGAATGCATTTGAATGGGACGACAAAAAGGTACCTTGACTTTGTAACTCAATATTTTGATTGCGAAGATGCTGTTCCAATAATAACATATTCTCAGCTGCAGCCCGGGTCCGATGATCCACACTTCTTCCCGTAATAAAACTAGTCTTTGAGTTGTCAAACACAGTGGCTTCTTTCTGTGTCTGAACTGATTCTTCTTGCAACATAGCAGTGTCATCGGATGGATGGTCATCTTGTGCGCTTGGAGGGGCAACTTTACTTGCCACTTGAGTTGTAGCAGCAACAACAGCAACATTACTTGAACCTTCCTTTTCGCTGAACTTTCTCTTGCCATTCTCCAATACTCGGGGCAGTTCTTGAGATGATGATGTAATTGACTTCTCGGATGAATCAGCCTCAGCCTCCTCCCTGGCGACTTCCGTAGTCTTCGATTCACTATTCATCATTTCCTTAGACGATGCGTTGGCAGCCGCCTCCTTGTTATCACTACTATCTTCTAATGCTTCTTTTGCTTTTTCTGCAGCAGTAATTTCATCTTCTTCATTATCAATCATATTGATATCTGTTGCAGTTTTGTTGGTAGAGGGTGAAGTACTGTTAGTTTGAAGTGAGGTACCATCCTCATTGTTTACATCTTTGGCATCTGAACCATCGTCTTCAGAGGGTGGTGTTAGTTCAGTTGATTGTAAGAAGGTACCTTCGAAACCTCTCTCCTGCCTACGTCTCTTTGTCTTCTTCCCTCCAACGACTACATCATTTCCATCTGCAGTCATCCATCCGCCACAGTGATCGTCTAATAAAGCGACAAGTAATTCTGTCTCCTCTTCTTGACGACTCACTCTCTTTCTTGAGTTTGGCTTGGTAGTGTCTGACGAAGAGTTGGAACTACCATAGGTAAGAGCCATATGAAGTTCACAATCCGCAGTAGTACTTGTTTCTTTCACATCAGATGATATCGAGGCTACAAGCTCTTTCATTGTCTTGCGGTCACTGTCCTTGGTCAACTCTTGCGCCTCGACTGATGAACCAGGACTTATCAGAAAGAGTCGTTGATCGAAAAGCTTCTTGCCTTTAGATTGATTGAGGAGGAGTTTGAAATGGGCTAGATTACCATCAAGTGCCATCTCTATCTCAAGAGTCGGAAAACTTCCTTTATCACCACGAGCTTTCCTTGATCGTTTAGGCCTCCCATTAGAAGATGTCTGCTGTGTCTCCTGATCACTTGATATCTCAGCAATGATCAAAGATGTAGCCACTACAACATCAAGGCCACTGTGGATCTCATGAATGTGTATTTTACACAGAGGACCTTTTGGAGTATCCTTTTTTGCTCGACTTTTATCTTGCCTATCTTCTTCATTCTCGAGCAGACACTCCTGACAATTTCCCAAAGCATCATCTCTTTTTTGCTCATATTTATGAGCAACTGCCTGGGGGAATACCTCAGAGATGATCCTCCACATATCACCAGTAATGAGCCAACTTTTTTGACTGTTATGCATCACAGAGCACTTTCTGTGATCACCTGTAAGAAGTTAGACGAAGCAAAAGAAGTAGTTAGAGTCACGAATGGTCAGGGTGGTACACAATCAAGACTCATTTACTTACATGTGACCCTCGATGTCGGATTATCGTCTCCAATATCAGTCTTAGAATATGCTTCGGCGCTATTGTCCGTTCTCCCTCCACAAATTAAGTTAATTAACTCCTCAGCTCCTGAAAATGGTGAGTCCTTCATTTCCTTCACCTTATTTGCTATCAATTTCTTGTAGCTTGTACACCATTTTCGTGATACGACATAGATGTCAGGCGAATCTTCTGTCTCATCGACTGTTGTTGAGTCGTTCAACTCGGAGAGCAATCCATCATTGATTAATATCAATTTATCAAAGAGCGCATACTTCTTGGTCGTCTCTTTTTGGTAAGCTTCGCCACACTCTTGGCAAGTTAGATTTTCACCATCGATGAACTTGTGGTCCATGAGAGTGAGCTGACGAGCAAGCTTGGTATCTTCAGATCGATCATCCAGAAACATTTTATACTCATGTCGGAGGATGGACTCCAAGGCATCGTACATTTCCATTGACAAGAGCTTGCCTTGTCTTGCCTTTCTTGGATCCAAACCTCGAGAATGCTCACAGAGGAAAGACTTACTTTTAAAGAGAGTATTCGACTCCATTGCACTACAAAACAACTTTCCTAGTCCATCTTCACGGGACAGGAATCGTCGAAGAAAGTCAGCTTCGACCCAGACTTTACTCTCGTTACTACCATTGAAAAGCTGCTTTTCAACAACCAGTTTCTCTCTGGCAGTTAGTCTAAGAAGACGTCCTCTCTTCAACCGGTAAGAAGAATTTCGTCCCTTGTTGACAGTTGATAGAATACTGTCACCATTGCCGGATGATTCACTGTTCATGCATTGACTCAATTCACTCTTGGCATGACGAGCTAGATAAGTTTGCTCGACATAGAACAAGTTATAGGCGTCTTGGCTGCCATACACTTGACTCGTCGCTTGTCCCTTCTTTGCAGGTTTGATATCCAACCATTTATTGAATCGTTTCTTACAGAGAGGACTGTGTAAAGTAAAGATAAATAAGGGAATGAGGATTAGAAAGGCAGTGCAATATCTAACCATAAAACTAACCCCACCACATCCAATTAAAGCAAACCCGCATTATATATAACAATACATCCATTCTTTCTTACACCAAAATCAATACCAACATACAAAACAATAAAACTCACCATTTATTTTCAGTATCAGCCCATTTATCTATGCAATCAAAACAAAATCGATGATCACAGCCACTTATTTTTGCCACCGGTGTCATGGAACTTGGCTTATCTAGACATATTGGACATGTAATATCCTCTAATGGCTTGGAAGGATCAAAACTTGATTCCGGACCTCCTTCCAACCTTGTCACTTCTTTATCGTTGAACTCATACCAAACACCAGTCGTCCAGTCCATAACATCGGCAACATAATGTCCTCCATGAGCAGACGGTCCTAAATGATACTGAACGGCACAAAGGATATACCTTGAATGCTCGTTCTGCTTCGTGGTGGCCGTACTTGGTATCTCGAGAGACTTGGGTAGTAACACCGCGGTGGTCAGCTTGCGTTTCGACCGTTTCGACCTGTCGAAGGCATAGCGTGCCAATTGAAGATTCAGCACTGGAGGTAGCTTGGCAATTCGCATCCGACGAGTTGCATCAACTTTCTTCCTACACCTGAAAAAAAAAAAAAAAAAAAAAAAAAAAAACAAAAAAAAAAAAAAAAAAAAAAAAAAAAAGGAGAAATAGAAGATGAGATACAGTCGATTCAAAACCAATTCATATTCAACATTATAAACAAGTAACACTCACTGTGAACATTCGTACTGATTTTCCCCAACCAAACTTTCAGGGAAGAGATATGCATCAACACAATGTTGAACATCAACGTCAGGTGCCGTCGGCTTACCCCGATCCTTCTTCAACTTACTACCAGCCTTCTTCATCCCTTCTACTTCCACATCAACTATTGGTATTCGTAACTCCATATAATCCTCACTCTTAGTTGATTCCGTACCACAGACTGAACAACTCGTGACATTTTGAGTCGTCCCACCAAAGACAGAGGGTAGTAATTCCCCAAGTCCACGCTGTTCAAATGATCCATTGGTACTACTACTAATTTCGGTCGATTGTTTAAATGAATCATCCATCCGATCGAAGAGCAATCGAGCAAACTCATTTGGGTCTTGCATTTCATCATGCTCCAAACCCAGGGCACTAGCTAATTCATTCGTACAAAGTACTCGATCAGGCCCGTATCTCATCTCTGACAATATGGTTCGCAAATGTGATAGTACCTCGGTCATTCGTTCATCACCAACAGTTTTGGTTGGCTTCTTCCATGAGAATAATCCGTGTATAAAACCAAGATTCTGGGCTAGACATTGTAATTGACTGTTGAGGTAACATGTGGCACCGAGATTTCGTAATCCGGATGGTTGTGATAGTTCCACAGTGCCATTGTCGGTTGATGATGATTGTGATGATGCAGAAGATTGATCTGGTTTGAAAAGTAATGGTTGATGACAGCTTTTGATACATTCAACGAATGCCTTAGCCTCCTCAACACGACAAATGTTGCTTGAAACGTAATTTGTTATGACTTTTGAATCGACTAAGATTGAAGTTCGTACTTCATCATCTAATATCTTTTCTTCTTTTAACTTATTGGATAGATTGTCATATACTTGTCTGGATATGCCGGGTGCTGATGGTTTCTTTTTGTTTGATATTTTTACGGCGTATCTTATTTGGGCGGCACTTTGACGATATTGATCCACAATTCCACCAAGGGATGCCAAGCAGTACTAAAGATGAATGAATAGAGGTTATATGAATGTGAGTTTGCTTCTCCCGGAAAAGGTAGAATATTAGGCCTGCCAGTGGAACCCCTCTTTTCGTCTCATCTCTTCTCAATCAATACCCACTTACCGGATTGTAATCACAGCAATGCAATATAGTAGCATTACCATTTTTTACATCTCGTGGCCTGTCCCCACATATAAATAAAGGTTCCTTCTTTTCTTTCGTCCGTTGCTTTGGATCCTCGTGACCACCAGCCTTCCGTTTCTGTGCATAATTATTGGGATCAAAAAGTTTGTTCGAAAACGAGAGTAAATTAGTTATTGCAATAAAAGGAAACATCATATGCCAAACCCTTGGCTACATCTAACCCATAACATGTTGACCACACCAACAGAAATTTTACATTGCAACTAATAGGCATATGCTACACCTTAGTAACATCCTTATAACCTACAAAACAATTTAATCCACCTCCATAAAAAAAAAAATATATAAATATACCGACACTTACCTTTCCCCTACCATTTTTTGATTTTTTATCATCAACCCACCCACCAGCTGTTGGACACCCACATTTTACTAATGTTGCCGTTTTGTTTTTCGCTGATTTAGATGGAGGCTGTTCTTCATAATTCCAGTTCTCGTGTGAAGGTAGTACATCTTTGCATTTCATCAATGGATTCTCTACTGAACCATTGTCACCACTTTCATTGTCGCTATCATTGCCTCTTCCAATGCCAAAATACGGGGATTGTGATACTTTTTTAAGTTCTTTTGATGCTTGGATTACTGTAGCGTTGGATGTTAGAGTGTTTGTCTTTTTATTGTTCATAGTCTCTTGTAGATTTATCCCGTACTTTACTTGCATCCATATTATTGTAATCTATGTTCGTAGTAATAATTTTATGGAGAACACATTGTATTATTAGACCCAGTAGAGATTGTATGTAACCATCAACAAACACCCCTATTGAACGTCAACACGGTGAACTCACTCCCTAAGATCGCGGTATCTATGAGTTGAGTTTATTCCCAGGACAAGTCAAACATTCTATACTGCAAAAGTTATACCCCAACATAATATCAGTGTGTTTTTACAAGTGTTTTCTGTCTAACTTATACCCCCCCCCAAAGTTACTACCAGTCTCAGGGGTTATTTTGTTTCCATCTTCCGTTTTGTTTTGGTTTTGATGTGAACTTGCTCCACCACATATACACCTATAACATTACACACAACAACAAAGACTCTTTACAAATACCAATAAATGAATCCAAATCTTATCAAGTCATTATTACATTTAGACTGGATAGAGAATAACCATCGCTCTAGTTCTAATGTAAATAGGAAACATCAAATTGAATTATACGCACCATCCTCTGAAAGTCGTGATACGACATACTTTATAAATTGCATTATCAGGTCACTAAGAAAGAAAGAACGGGAAAACAAAAAGAAGAATACTAAACTAAATGAAAGTATATCTAATTTGAAGGAGTCGGTTTCTCAACTGAAGGTCGAATTAAGAGAATTGAAGGAAGAACTAGAGGACGCCCAAGAGATTGTGGGCCAACAGTTACTAGCCACGGATTGTTGGCAGGGGAGATTTAGTGAACTGGCTGATATGGTGGAAGCTAAACGGGTTGATGATGATGCAATTTCTAGAATTAGAAGTCGCTTTGATAATGATCCACAAGGAAGTTTCATGGAAATTGTTTTGCTCTTTGAATCATGTCAAGTGGATGGTGAGGCTATCGCAAATATAAAATATCGGTCACTAGCCAGTGGATCATGAAGGCAAAATAGGGTGTGTGGTATAATTGTTAATTTGTTATGGAGTTTAATCGTTTGGTATGCAATGGTATCAATGTGCAAGGGTTGGGGATTGATAGAAGGAGGAGATGAATATATGAATAAAGTGAAATTACTCATTTACTCGGAGAGTGCCTTAATCCACATCCCGTAGTAGACGGCGAGCGTTATCCACTGACCCGAAAAAACTTTCAAGAAGTTTAGCATTAACATCATCGAATAGTTCGTCTTTGTTGTCTATGATGATAATATGATTGAATATATCAACCACATCTTTATCACGAAGATACTCACTAAGAGGAGCTGGATTGTCTTCAGTGATGTCTCTGTGGAAAACAAACTTCTCTTTTTTGTTATAATGCGGGTTTTGCGTTTGTAAACCTATGAAGTCCGTGAAGGCTGAAGCAATATGTTTCCCGATACTCCTTGCCGTGTCATCATTATTTGTTTTGACTGTAACAACAATTAATCCATTAGCCCTAGTACCAGCATTACGTTGTAATTTGAAGCCTGATACTTTCCATTCGTTAACCAAATCCCTCTTATTTGCATTCTCGATGAAAAAGTCATACATGGGTTTAATATTTGCACTGGACCCATCATGGCGACTGATAAAGGACAAGCATATTCTATCGACTGCAGTCTGGATTGTATCAATTTTGATAGGATATCGAAATTCCATTTTGACAGCTTGACCTTTATAAGTGAGCTCAATTCCACTGGAAAATAACATGATTAGTGACCCCTACAAAATAACCAAACATAGTAAAAAAAAATCTTACTTACTTCTTGTGTGTAAGTCTTTTCATAGATGTCGTTGATACCATAATAATAATATTGATTACACTATTATTTCAATGAGCTAATTGGCGATCTCTATTTGCAGTAAATATGGTAGAACATGCTATTTGCCAGCTATCAATGCTTTGTGTGTTTTTGTCTATACCACCAAAAGTAGCAATGTCGACAGAATCAAACCAACTCGTTATAAGAATAAATAAAAACGTTTGCGTGTAGGCGTAGCTAAAAAAGCCCTCTTTTCAGAAAGGGGGGGGCCCTTCTAGACACATGCACCATTGTGATGCTACCATGTCCCTAAGATTTGAACACTACAATGAGCCAGGAGGGCTATACCAGCATATCAGAGAAGAGCCCACATTGCACACAATGGCGCT
>Ga0214478_100780_pt1 | contig 17855 bp, 1 predicted proteins | sample M1_20Mar14CPVII9_2_FD_178001 | JGI IMG/M metagenome (GOLD analysis project Ga0214478, IMG submission 178001) | Marine eukaryotic communities from Monterey Bay, California, United States - M1_20Mar14CPVII9sort6BwellD7 | ecosystem: Environmental > Aquatic > Marine > Unclassified | place: USA...
ACAATATCATATGGTAACAACAAGGCATATCATCCCCAAATGCTTCACCGAATACAATCTGATGTTCCAATGCATTGATACATAATGAGAAAAGTGATGTCTTTAACATTTATTCCCCCGCCCCAACTCAAAATCGTACTTTCAGTCTTAGATTCCGTATTTTCGTACACGATACATACACTTCAAAAAAGACAAGACAATACACATCGGGCGGTGGACTCTCCCTCAATAATCAACCAACAACTATATATTAACTCCTCTCAACTATGGCTACGGCCGGCCATCATATTCATTTATTATAATAATGAATTTGATGATGCAGATAACAACGGCGGCAATTTTATTATCAAACTGCATTGCCAATGTTATCATCGATCATCAACATGTCGTTGCTACTGCTGATGACAATAATTCAGTGGACAATGCAATTACTACTGAATATAAAATCACATCAATATTTCCCGAAGGTGGGCCTACAGACGGAGGTACGAATGTAGTATTAAATGTCGGTGGTGATATTAATAATTATAGTAATAATTGGACTTGCGTCTTTGGTGATGGTAGTAACAACAATGAAACAGATAATGATGAAGTACAGCAGGCCTACACTGTGAATGCTCAGTGGATGTCACCCAATGAAATACTCTGTATATCACCTGAATGGAGTAGTGTTGCAAATGTTAGTTTGAGCCTTGAAATGGATGGTATGTTAATGGCTAAATCATTTCCATTACAATATCATTATTATCAAAAACCAATTATTGAATCAATCTTCCCAACATTTGGATCTATATTGGGAAGTACAACTATTACACTACATGGCTCGTCTTTTGTGGACTTACCTGGTTTAACATGTCATGTAGGTGATGTTAGTGTTCCCACACTTTGGATGAATGAGGAAGAAGTAACTTGTATTACACCCCCTGGAATTGTGGCAGCATCTCATATTATATCATTGAGTCTCAATAATGGAATTGATACATCTAAATCACCTGTCATGTTTCGATATACTGCACCACCATTAGTAGAATCAATCTGGCCAACAAAGGGAAGTGTCATGGGAGGATCTATTCTAACACTTGATGGACAACATTTTGAGAATACAACCGAGTTGCAATGCATCTTTCGTCAATATCGGAATCACACTGTATTAACAACTGATGCAGAATACATTTCATCAACTCAATTATCATGTACAAGTCCAGCGGTTGAGAAACCTACATTTGTTTCTGTTCATGCAACTATTAATGGTGTTGATGATACTGTTAGTGCTGTTAGTTTTGAGTTTATTGAAGATGCAATCGTATCATCCATTAGACCTGGTAGTGGCCCGGTTAATGGAGGGACGGTAGTTACTTTAATTGGCAGTGGAATTGTTAATGGAGATACTTTGCGTTGCAGATTTAGTAATGAAGAAGGTGATCAAGTAGTACATGGTGATTGGATAAGTGAGACTGAAATCTCATGCATCACGCCTGCAAGTGAGAGTGAAGGAACAACTAACGTGACTCTGAGCCTCAATGGTTTTGATTATTACACGTCAAGTGCGGTAAACTTTCTCTATTATGATCATCCAGTAATATCATCAATCTACCCTACATTTGGAGCATCACATGGAGGTACATCAGTCAATGTGTATGGGTCTGGTTTCCAACATGTGAACAATCAGGATAGTATTCTATGTCGCTTTGGTGATGTTGAAGTTATTGGATCAGTCAATAACGAAGAATCGGTTTCATGTGTTAGTGTAGTTGGCAAGCCAGGATCATCACACTTGGTTTCAATCAGCTTGAACGGAGGAGCGGACTTTACTCCAAGCTCTGTTGAATATCGATACATCTCACCTGCGGAGGTATACTCAATCAGTCCTACATGGTCAGACGAAGCTGGGGGAACAATATTGAATGTAACTGGCTCTGGGTTTGAGAATAATACTGATGATTTAGCATGCATTTTTCAAAACAGACAAATCAAGCCAATTCATGTGCAAGCAGAATATATATCATCAACTAAATTACAATGCCCATCTCCACAAATGACTGCTCCGAGTGAATTAGCATTACGAGTAACAGTTAATGGTGTTGACGTGTCTAGTAGTCCTGTCTGGTTGGAATACGTTCCTCGAGCAACAGTAACATCTATGAAACCTACTCGTGATCTAAACACTGGTGGAGCTCAAGTTACTCTCATTGGTGATGGTTTCATGTATGAAGACACGATTTGTTGTCGATTTGGAGAGTCTACGATTGTTCAAGCTCAATGGTTATCATGGGCAATGGTTCGTTGTGTAGCACCGCCATCGTCTGCAGTGGGCGATGTCATTGTCTCGTATAGCAACGACTGTTTGAATTTTGTCAATGTATCGACATCCTTCTCCTTTATCTCCGTATCAAACCTCGAGCCTAACTTTGGTTCAAAACTTGGAGGGGTAGAAGTTGAGATCCTTGGTGAAGGATTCACAAACGAGGTTGGGTGGAAATGTCAGTTTGGAAGATATTCGGTTCCAGCTATGTTTGTTTCTACATTTGAGATTCACTGCATTACTCCAGCCGTTGATCAAGTGGGGATGTATCAACTAAGTTTAATCGACCCAGATGGCTCCAGTATCGAGACCGGCCTTGACTTTTACTATCATGAAGACTTGCAAGTGATATCTATGATCCCTGAATCGTCTCCCGTCAATGGTGGCACAGTCATAATAGTAGAGCTCAGTGGATTACAAGCCGAATCGTATGTCTGCATCTTCGGTAATGATTTAGAGATGCCAGCAACAATATTACACAGCAACACAATCGAATGTACAATACCATCATGGGATGAGCCGGAGGAAACGTCATTGATTATCAAGTCTACAAATACATCAATCGAGATTAGTGCAGAAGAGATACCTTTTACTTTTTATGAAGAACCAATCATTACTTCAGTAACACCAACAACATTATATTCAGGATTCTCCAAAGATATTAAAGTCACTGGTAGTTTGTTCTTCAACTCAACTGATATCAAGTGCAGATTTGGAGAGCATGAGGTTGAAGCACAATGGATATCGGATACAGAAGTAGTCTGTCACTATAAAGGCAGCTCAATCGAACCCGAGAATAACTTGCCACTTTCTATATCAATGAATGGCGGTGTACATTGGACTTCAATCACTGGTGATAGTGATGATTCAATGAATATCCATCAAGATCTCACAGTCACATCAATCATCCCAAGTTATGGTTCGACATCGGGATCAACTCGGGTAACAATATCGGGCACAGGCTTTGATAGTTCATTTGCATATCGTTGTCTCTTTGATACAAAGTTTACTAGTGCAGAATTCAATCCAGAGTCTAGTCCGAATGAGATACTTTGTGGCTATACACCCGTTCAATCTGGGAAGAAATCTGTTTGGTTGTGCTTTGACAGTTATGACTGTATTGGAGGAGGAGATGAAATGGAGTTTGAGTACCTGGAGGATTCTTTGCAATTACTTGTTGTTCGACCACTCAGAGGTCCACTTGATGGCGGTACTTTGGTTCAAGTAACGACAAATCACCCACTTGGCAAACACTCTGTTTGCTTGTTTGGTGAACAACGAGTGAAGTTAGAGCCAACAGATGACTTTGGTGTTGGTGTGTGTGAATCTCCTTCTCACAATGAGACTACTGGTGTTGCTTTTTCAATCTCAGCAAACGGCCAAGAAGATAGTTCTTATGAAGCAGTTCAATTCACGTATCATTCTGATGATGATGATAGCGAGGCGCTAGATGGGCAACATTCTCAACTAATTGAAGAGAATGAAGTTCGTGTGTCTTATATATCTCCAACCAAAGGGATACATGATACGAACATTACGGTGTTTGGTAGTGGGTTCTTCAATCTTCAACGTGCTAGTTGTACCTTTGGAACGAGAAAAGTGCCCGTTATTTCTGTATCCAACACATCAATCATTTGCACGAGTCCTTGGAACATGCAACAATTTGACACTGTACCATTTAAGGTTATTGATGCATCAAAAGATGTACAAGTTTACCATGGTGATGATAACATGACGTTTACTTATGTGGAGCGGCCTTATCTCGTAAAAGTTGAACCCGAAGTGATTATCAAGACAAATACACAAAAATCTATCACCATTCAAGGCCAGAACTTTGACGTTATAGCAAATGATGACATTAGCTGCCGTGTTGGATTATCAGAAAGTAGTGCAAGCATCTCTTCTGGAATAGCGACATGTAATCATACTTTTCCCACGACAGGCATGTTTCAGGTCGAGCTCTTGAGTAATCAATATGGGGTCATTACATCATCACGAGCACGAGTTCAAGTAATTGAAATACCAGAGCTGCACCACTTGGAGCCGACAATATTGACTGCAAATTATGATGACACAAATACAATGATGTTGATGATAAAAGGAAACAACTTTGTCAATCGAAACTTGGTTTGCTTCATTGATGATCAACCATGCCCTTACACAACATTTATTCTTGAGTCGGAGGTCTTGTGTCACTTACCAAAAGGACTACAGCCAGAAACATACAAAGTGCACCTATCTAATGACAATGTATTGGATGAAAAGTTGCCATATCTACCTTTGGAAGTTATTCCACCTCCGTCTATTGCATCACTAAGTCCATCCATGGGTGAAGCTGGAGTTAATGTTTCAATTACAGGCAAGTCATTTCATCCGCAAATGGAGATAAAATTGGGAGAGGATGTCGTATCGTCGTCTTATATCAACAGTACACTGATGAAGTTTCATACTTCACCTTACTCATATCAAGAATCAGTTCCAGTATACATTACACTCAATAATGTACCAGTGTCAGGGTTGCCGCAGTTCTTTACCTTTGTCGACTTGTCCTTAGATTCTATCAGTCCCAACTTTGGAGATACTACTGGGGGCACTCGTGTTACATTCAATTTGAAGACTGAGTCTCCAGATCTAGTTTCACATTGCAAGTTTGGTGATGTTATTGCTACTGCCGGTATTGACGAGTCAAACGAGCTAGTTTGTGTTTCTCCAACCATGGCAAATGTTGGACAAGTACAAGTGGGTATTAGTGTCAATGGGCAAGACTTCTCAATGAGTCAACATAGATTCGAATATACAAAGCCGGCAGAATTTACAAGCATGAGTCCAAGTATTGGATCTGAGGCAGGAAGTACTATTGTTGTGCTTTCGGGCAACAACTTTGTGAATAGCAATACCATATCATGCTTCTTTGAATATGTCGAGTCGGTAGGTCGATGGATGGATGATGAGAATCTAGTTTGTGATACACCCATTTTAGAGCCTGGAAGCTACAAGGTCAAGGTGTCACTCAATGGAGTTGACGTACTTGATACAAATCAAATGTTTACCGCCTATGCAAAGATGACTGCTCTATTTTCCGTGCCTTCATTTGGCGAGACAGGTGGCAACACGACAATACAAGTACACGGAACGAACTACAGGCAAGAAGACAAATTGTCGTGCCGCTTTGATGGATCCTTGGTTGATGCGAGATATATTGACTCAAACAACATCGAATGTATTACACCACAATGGGACAATGAAGGGCAAGTAGACTTGACAATCATTTCAGAGATTGGAGATACTGCAGTTCTGCCTTTCGAATTCTACGAACCGTTCCATATATTATCCATTCGCCCTAACAATGGTTTCTTACGGGGTGGAACAAACCTCACTGTTAACGGTAATCACTTCTCTCAAGCTTTTGGGCCTGTGCAATGTCTTATTGGTAAAACTACTGTTGATGCCGTGGTTGTTTCAGAAGATGAAATTAGATGCACAACTCCACCATACCTCTCGAGTGGTGATGTTGAGTTTGCTCTAATCTACGGATCCGATATGTTTGGTCTTGTCGATCAAACCTTTCAATATCAAGAGGAGATGGTTCTAGATACTATTTCTCCGCGTGTTGTTCCCAGCACTACCGACAAGACAGTTACTCTTTTTGGGTCAATGTTTCAAAATAGAAGAGAGCTTGGTTGTTTGATAAATAGCGAGGTGGAGACGGATGCAAAGTATATAAGTGAATCACAAGTCATGTGTCAAGTACCAAAAGAACTTCAGCCTGGAAACTACAGTATCAGTGTTTCAAACAATGGACAGGACTATTCTATATCAAGTATGGAGTTCTATGTGATTGATCCGATGCTTGTCAAGTCGATTCATCCTATTGGTTCTGCAGATACGGCACCAGTTGTATCTCTCGAAGGAGGCAACTTCCAACAAGTGGATAATCTTGGCTGTCTTGTGGATGAGAAATATATCGTACCATCGAATTATATCAATAGCACACTGATACAATGTCATCTTCCCCTCCTCAATGTAAAAGGCACTGTATCAATCGTCCTTGTACTTGACGGTGTGCCAATATCAACAGGGCCTCCACTACAGTTTACTTTCATTGATTTATCCTTGACTTCCATCAAACCCGACTTTGGAGATACAACTGGGGGCACTCGAGTTACATTCAACTTGAAGGACAAGTCTTTGATATCTGATGTGACACATTGCAAGTTTGGTGAGGTTGTCGTCCCTGCAATTGGTCATCACCATTCTGAGGACGTGGTTTGTGTCTCTCCTCCAACACATGGAAATCCTCATCATGTAAGTGTAGGTGTTAGTGTCAATAACGGGGAAGACTTCTCAATGAGTCAACACAGATTTGAATACACAAAGCCAGCAGAATTTACAAGTATGAGCCCGAGTAGTGGATCTGAGAGTGGAGGTACTATTGTCGTTCTCTCGGGCTCCAACTTTGTGAATAGTAACACCATATCATGCTTCTTTGGTCATGTCGAGTCTCTAGGTCGGTGGGTGTCAAAAGAAAAGATTACTTGCGAGACATCAAGGATGAAGCCTGGTAATTACAAGCTTAGAGTGTCTTTTAATGGTGTTGATACTCTTCGTACTTCGTGGCAATTTACATTTCATAAGGAGATTGATGTTCTATATGCAAGTCCGTCGAGCGGTGAGATGGGCGGTAACACAGCAATATCAATCGTTGGAAAATCTTTCGTTTCTACTGACAACTTGACTTGTCAGTTTGGTGACTTGGGATCAAGTAAGGCAACATACATTACATCTACAGAACTATTATGTCCAAGTCCAGACGTCAGCAAGGAAAGTTTGGACGTTACTGATGTTGATCTTCGAGTATCAATCAATGGTGTGGACTATTCTTCCGCTGCGGCACGATTTCGCTTCACCCCTCAAGCAACTATTCACAGTATCTTCCCAACCCAAGGATCAATCAGTGGTGGAACTCAAGTAACAGTGCACGGCACCAACATGTTCCCATCTATTACATCAAACACTGCAATGTGTATATTTGGCAATGAAACAGTACCTGCAACTTTACGGTCTACTCAAGAGCTATCATGCATATCACCTTCACATTCCATTAATGGAGAAGTTTACTTTGCTGTGAGTTTGAATGGGGTTGATCTGGTACAACATCGACCTTCTAGCTTCCTTTATCTTCCAATTGTCACGACTGTATCAATCGAGCCAAGTGGTGGGCCTTTCACAGGTGGAACCATAGTAACAGTCTCTGGTGATAATTTTGATAAAGCATCTAGATGCAAGTTTGGGTCGACATATTCTGATGATATTGTATACATTTCAAATGAGAAGATACAATGTCGATCACCATCTCACCCTCCAGGCACTGTAAGCTTTGTAGTCAGTGGTATAGAAGATGATGGGATTGCACAGGAAGATGTGGCCTTTGAGTTTTACAAGCCTCCAACGATTTTATTTGCCAATCCAACGTCTGGACCGCCTCATGGTGGAACTATAGTTCGAATCTATGGCAAAGATTACCGATCAAATGTCAACTACTTGTGTTTCTTTGGAGATATTCAAGTATCTGGACAGTTTGTAGCGACAGATGCCATTGAGTGTCAGTCTCCAAGAATGCTTCTAGATGTTTATGAAGAAGAAGCTTATGAAGTGGATCTACGAGTCGCTGAAAAAGCATCTAACTTTACTGCCATGACCTTACAATATACCTATACACCAGCTCCCTCGTTGGATAGTCTATCCCCTTCATATGTCTTTTTCGATGGATCTGATAGTATTACAATTAAAGGCAACCATCTAAACACAACGGGTGATGTCTGGTGCAGGTTTACACTTCCAATCAGTAATGGAAGTTATTACTATGAAACCGTCAAGGCTCAGTTTGTGTTGAATGATGAACATATTAATTGCCAGGTGCCTGCGTATGAGTCATATGTGGCAACAAGTTTGCAAGTCAAAGTTCAAGTATCAACTAATCAATGGGATTATTCAGCAGCTCTATCATTCAAGTATGCTCCAAAGCCAACGCTTGATAACATTTACCCCGTTTTGGGATCGGTGAATGGCGGAACAGTTGTCACTATTCAGGGTACCAACTTTCTTCAAGAGAGTAATCTTCATTGCACATTTGGTAATACAGGATCTTCAGTACCGGCAGCGTTTGTCTCGTCTCAACAAATTACTTGTATAACACCAGCTGTATCTTATCCATTAAATGCCAGTATAGCCCTACACTTTGAAGAGAATGACAATTATGTGCAAGGATCTCAGTTCTTCAGCTACCATCGAGAGTTGTCTTTAGAAGATGTATCTCCATCCCGAGGTTTCACAACAGGAGGCACGCTTGTTACTATCACGGGAACGGGCTTCATGGATGTGCCCACAATTGCATGCCGCTTTGGAAGTATATTGGTAGAAGGGAGATTCAAATCCTCAAATGAGATAGAATGTTTGTCACCACAAGTTAGTCAAGCGGGATGTGATGAGCTTCAAGTAGCTCTCAATGGTCAAGACTTTTCGTCATTTGCAATACTTGGAAGAGGAACGTATACATATGATGATGAACTTGAACTCTTTCACACTATACCATCAAACGTGCCAAATGAATATGCTGATAGTAGGACCGTCTCTGTTCTTGGGAGCGCCTTTGTCAACACAACAACAATGAGGTGTATGTTTGGCCTGGACCATCTCACAGAAGCCCAATTCATTAGTGAATCTGAAGTCAAGTGCACTCTGCCTGATGTATTGGAGATTGGAGATATTGATATCAGAATATCACTTAATGGAGTTGGCTTTAGTACAAAGAAGACCTCCTTGTCCATTGTCAAACCTTCAAGCATTTCGAGCATATCACCTCAACGAATACAAGAGGGTCATGCAGTAGAAATAGTAGTTAAGGGTGGTGACTTTATCCAATCATCTGACTTGCAGTGTCGATTTGGACTTGATCATTCGTCCCCGGCTCGTTGGATAGACAAGTCAACATTAAAATGTATCACACCCTTGCTAAACTTGACACATGATGGTGTCGAACATGTAGCTGCATCAAATAACGGCGGTTATGATGTAGGACAACAATCTACATTGGAAGTTACATTAAGAGTACACTTCATCTCAATGCATCCAGTTTTAGGATATGTTACTGGAGGAACTGATGTAGTTGTCGAACTGAGTAATGCCAAGTATTACATGAACAATCTAATGTGCCAATTTGGAATAGAATCTCTACCAGCAACCTTGATTTCTGGCAATAGTGTCATCTGCACGGCGCCACCATATGAAGTAGGGGAGGTGTTACTAAAGCTGACTGATGGAGTCCATGTACTAGCGTCTGGAACCTTTGAATATAAAAAGCCACCATCGATAAACTCTCTACAACCCACAATGGGACCGTTGGAGGGTGGTACAACTGTTACAGTTGAAGGGGAAGATTTTATTGGTGTCTCTCATTGCCGTTTCGGTATTGATGGCGATAGCTTTCAAGTAGTTCCTGCAAATGTTTATAACAATGCAAGTCTTAGTTGTGTTACACCTTCATACGAAAGAAATGGTGATGCAACAATCGAACTGACACATAATAATCATGACTTTGCTGGCAGTGGTCATATTATGTTTAGCTATCGAGCAAGTCCACAACTATTGTCTCTCGAGCCAAAGGTTGGCTCGGACTTGGGCAACAAAACATTATATATCTATGGGAAGGACTTTATTGATACACCTACAAAGATTAAGTTTGGAGATGATGCTCTTGTTGATGCCATTTACATATCTCCTACATTACTGAGTTGTATCACCCCGGCGACAACAATTGGTCATCTATCAGTGAGCATTACAATGAATGAAGGGGTCGATTTCATAACCAATGAATCTCTCAGTTTCGAATCAATCAAGTTACCACAATTGAAATCGATTCAGCCCCAAATTGGCATTACACATGGCAATACAACAATAACAATCAATACTACTGTTGTACATGAGCACCATCAGCTTGTTTGTCACTTTGACAATGATAAAGTTCAGGCAACTTATCTGTCATCCAATTCAGTGTCTTGTGTGGCACCTCCAATATCAACAAATGTAAAAACTAGTGTAAGTGTGTCGCTCTCTGTAGACCGAGAGCTTTATTTAGGAGCAGACGGGTTAAACACACTTGAATTCACATATTATCCCAAGCCATCAGTAATATCAATCACACCAAACTTTGGTTGGACAGTTGGTGGATCAGAGGTTACACTTGAAGTTAAAGACTTGGAACCGTTTTTATTATATGGCTTGTCTTGCAACTTAGGAGATTCAGGGATCTTCACAAAGGCTCTGCAAGTCAGAGATGATATAGTAGCATGCCAAGTCACTGTGTTTTCAAATGATACTATGAAACAACATTCGTCAATTGAACTACAGATTGGCAATGGAACAAATTCATTTCATATCAAGACGCCGGAATCTTTCTCATATTATACACCAGCTATTGTGACAGGTATCGAACCTCGAGTGGGCAGTGTTCGAGGTGGATCATTAGCTCGTGTAACAGGCCACGACTTTACCAACATGTACAATCTACAATGTCTGTTTGGGAGAGATCTCACCGTTGATGCTGAGTTTGTAGACGAGAAGGAGATTCATTGTACTGTACCAGAATGGAAGGGAGGTTCAAAAACTGTTGGTGTTCACATTGGCATCAAGAATGGGCCGAGATTGTCCATTGAGAGTCATGCCTCTTTTGAGTATCAAACTCATCCATCAATACAGAGTATTCAACCTAGGTTTGGTAGTATCAATGGTGGCACGAATGTAGCTATTCGTGGTAATGCCCTCTTGTGGCCAGATGCATCTGACAATCTATCCTGTAGGTTTGGCAATTCATCACTAGTACCAGTGACTGTATCTGATGATACTTTGAGTTGTATATCACCCCCTTTCAACGAGGTACAGGTGTCTTCGCCCGAAAAGCAAGTCTTACTTTCTTTATACCATGAACAAGTTTGGCTGGCAACTAGTGATGAAATGTTTGTGTATTCACCACATATAGAAGTCGGTTTATTAAGCCCAAATTCAGGCCCATTCAGTGGTGGAACAACTATAACATTATCAGCTCAAGACTTGCATCATCTTCCCTTGACGCAAATGACGTGCCATTTCGATAATCAGATAGTCTCGGCATCTTACTACAAGGCCCAAGACATATTAAAGTGTGTTTCTCCAGCAGTTACTAGTAGCTTTTCAACAAAGACTGCCATGCTCAACTTGGGCATTAATGGATTAAGAGATGTTGAATCAATTGGAAGAGTCTTCACATATTATCGTGAGCTGTCTGTGTCGTCTATCAAGCCAGCATATGGGTTCTTAGAAGGAGGTGAAGATGTCCTCGTTACAGGCGTCGGATTTCGTAATAAAGAAGGCTTGGGATGTAAATTTGATGATACTATTTCTCCCAAGGTTATTTGGCAATCAGATACATCGATTATTTGTACGTCCCCTTCACTTGCGGACACAAAAAAATTAAGCAAGACAGACGTAAGAATTAGTGTGACAAACAATGGTATCGATTACACAGACGCTGGTAATTATAGTTATATTCATCGACCTGATGCTACCAGTTGCCTGCCAAGTGTAGTGAATTGGGAAGAGGAGACTAGCGTTACTGTCACTGGAAAGAATTTAAATCATGTAACAGGTTGTCGTTACGGAGATCACAACGAAACGTATCCTGTGCTGAACGCCACTGATGATGATAATATCGTTTGTAAGGTTCCGCCTGCAACGAATAGGCCGCTTCGTTTCCTGTCTCCATTGACTCAGGACACTGCAATGCCGATATTCATCGAGCTTGACAATGGAGTGTTTTACTCGGGCTTGGAAATCAAATACAAGAAACCACCTCCTGATCCACCAGATGAAATGATCCAGCCACAGATTACAAAAGTTGTCCCAAAACAAGGTGGCTCGGATGGAGGTGATTGGATAAGTGTTTATGGAATGGAGTTCTTTAATACAGAAGGGTTAGCATGCAAGTTTGGAAGTGTGCTTGTTTATAATGTTCACTTTATAACTTCATCCGAAGTTCGCTGTCAGACACCACGACATCTTCCTGGAACAATTAAATTTGATGTAGTAAACAGTGGAATGGGGCGGGGCTCTGATGACAGTGGTCTAGACTTTACCTTTGTGTCTGACTTGTCAATTACGACCATGTTTCCATCATCTGGCTCAATCAAGAGTGGTACAAGTGTGCAAATCTTTGGATCCTTTCCTACTTCATCGCATGACAATACTGAAATTATTAAGTGCAAGTTTGGAGGACAAGTAGTGAATGCTTCTCTGGTTAATCAAAATGAAATCTCGTGCTCAACGCCTCCATCGACTGTACCAGAAACTGTAGAAGTTACAATTAGTCTTGATGGCGGAAGCAATTATGCAAAGAGCTCAACTTGGTATGCATATGCCGAAGATATTGAGATTGAGTCACTTCATCCAAGCTACGGGTACCCTGAAGGCAATGCACTGATTGAAGTCAATGGGTTGAAATTTAGAAATGCTACTGGTTTGAACTGTGTCTTTAGTGAAACAATTGTCAAGGCAACATACATCTCGAGAGACAGAGTGTTGTGTAGGAGTCCTTCACATGTAATGGAGAGGACTGACAATAAGGTGGCTGTTCGGCTTGCATCTGATGGAGAACAAGGCTCGGTCTCGTGGAAGTACTTTGAATACATGCAGCCCCCACAAGTTACTTCAGTTAGCCCAACAATTGGAGACAGCAGTCAAGGCGGCATTGATATTACAGTACGAGGATTTGGGTTTCGAAATGTCATGCAACTAATGTGCTCATTTGGTAATGAAAAGGTGCAAGCTAAAGTCGTTGATGCAACAACGTTGCTCTGTCCTATACCGCCGCACCCGCCCGGCGTTGTCGACTTTCGTATACTTGATGAGTATGCAAGCTACACTGTTGTACCCATTGAGGATGCATCACAGACATTTCAGTTTGTTCCCGAGACATCAATCTACAGTGTCAGCTCTACACGGAATGAAACACAAGATGAAACTATTGTATTCGTCAGGGGAGCAAATTTCAACGCTGCATTGAACATGACATGTGCATTTAATGACGAGGCCAAGACGGATGCAATTATCCTCTCTGATTCTCTGCTCACTTGTCCTATGCCGCCATTTGAAGAGTACAAGGGTGATGTACGAGTATCAATTGGTTTACACGGATCAACTCACTCGTCAGAGACTGCTTCAGTGGTAATGAATAACCATCATTTACCAACAGCTCCAAATGGCACTACAACGATGGGTCACAACATTACTCAATGTGAGCCTGGCACCTTTCAGCCACAGAATGGTCAAGAACATTGCCTCCCTTGCCCTATGGGCTTTATGTGTCCTTTCTTTGGTATGTCAAAGCCAACACTGTGTGAGGTCGGCTCAATCTGTGAACATTTAGGCCTCGTTGCTCCATCGTCTCCTTGCATAAATGGTCATTATTGTAATGAGGGGACTAAAACATCGTCTCAGATAGCATTAGAGAGTACTGATACTTGGATACTTGAAGAAGAGACAGGAGTGCTAACAACAGCAATGACTAATAGTGATTGGGATTATGTACATCGAACTTCTCCGGCTACAGGCAACCAAAGATTATCTCACCCTCCAATCAATGAGTATGTAAAAGCAGAGCAACCATTTCCTTGTCCCATTGGATCTTTTTGCACGGAGGGTGTGTCTTCTGATGAACATGTTGTTGATGATTATACAACTCCTCAGCCTTGTTTTGACGGTTACTTCTGTTCAAGGTAAGTGATGTGCTCTTGCTATATACTTTTGCTTGTTTCTTTTTGCTAAAATTATATGTTCTCTTTTGATCACAGGGGAAGCAATACACCTCAGGGTGCAGGTGCTTGTCCCGCTGGGCATTTCTGTCCAACGCCAACACTTGCAATTCATTGTCCGCTTGGCAATTACTGTCCTGGAAGTGGCAATACACACCCGTTACCATGCTATCCAGGATCATATAGTGACGTTGAAGGCTTAAGCTTTTGCACACCGTGTGAGATTGGGTATCAATGTCCAGGTGTTGGAAGGTCATCACCTGAGCTTTGCCAAGCAGGCTATGTTTGTGATAGAGAGGGTACGGCAATTCCCTCAAAACGCTGTCCTAGTGGATACATTTGTGAAGAAGGAACCACCACAGATGATCCAACAAGTTTATTTGGAGTACCACCCAAGCCCTGCCTAGCTGGAAGTTTTTGTCTTGAGGGGGTTGCTACTAATTCTACATCTCCATGGCTACCCAGCAATGAGTTGGCTGCGGTTGCTCCCCAACCTTGTCAAGAAGGCTTCTTCTGTCCTTCGAACTCTTCAACTCCATTGGGTGGTGGTAAATGTTTACCGGGGCATTTCTGCCCTGAGAGCTCTCCATATCCTATTCAAACACCACCAGGCTCTTTTGCTGGTGAAGATGGTGGTGCCATTGTTGGATCTCTGTGTCTCCCAGGTTTCTTCACGCCGCGACCAGGTCAAGTTGAATGCTCACCGTGTCCAGCTGGCAGTGAGTGTCTAAGTTATGGTACATCCATTCCTCGTATTTGTGGGCCTGGTACATATAGATCAAAAGCAGACTCAGTGCAGTGTGTGCCTTGTCCAGAACAAACTTACTCCTTTGCTAGTGGTTTGACTGATATCAGCCAATGTTTACCATGTGCAGAAGGACATGTTTGTGGATCACTGGGTATGACTGATCTTCAGCATTCTGATGTTTGTGCCGAAGGTAACGTATGTGGATACATGACAGACAGATCCACTCAATTCCTTACTAAAAGTCCAGCAGGAGTATATTCTGGTGAAGAAACTACATCCTTGAATCAGTATCACAACCTCTGTATTCCTGGCAAGTATTGTGAACGAGGTGCAACAAGCAAACTAAGTAATCGGGAATGTGGCAAGAATTACTACTGTGCTGAGGGCACACCGACTCGAGAGCCCTACATTACAAGATGTCCACGTCAGACCACATCTCTTGCATGTGCAAGCGACTTGGTCGAAGGTTGCAACCCCAACTTTGTTGCTATATGCGATAAGGTGCATTCGAGAGAAAGTAATCCGTTTGATAGTCAGTCTTACTATCCGCTCGTTACTGATCAAGAGGAGGAGGAGGAAGTATCTGTTGAAATGGTTGTAGTAAAGAAGATTCTACCCTTTGACGAGGATACTTCAGATGTAAAACCGTGGAAGAATGATACAGTAGAGGTAATTCGAGCATGTCCAGCCTATGGTATATTGTCTGAAGAGAGCTCGATAGTCACATCAAATGATGAGACACTGACAATTATTGGACGCAACTTTGACAATACTACAACTTTGACCTGTCGCTATCGTTTATGTCTTGGCTCGAGTTGGGTGTCCAATAATGGTGTGGTGTTGACTAATCCAGAAAGTTGCAACAACAGTACGGCAAATTTAAGTGAGCAAGTGACACAGTTGGGAACATATATCAGCAAAACTCGAGTCTCTTGTCCAATGCCTACTTTTGATGCCAAAGAGGATTTTCAACCACTGAACATATCGAGTGGACAAAGATCGTCATCTGCACAACTTTGTTTCCGTGATGACACGGGACAAATGTTCCTTTCACAAGAGTGTTCAGCTACGGATTTAGCAGCTGGAGATTGTGCCTTTGAAAGCACCATTCCTTCGTTTGGATTGAGAAAGAGAGCCTATTCACTAATTCTTCCATGTTCAGAAGATGAAGTGTTGAATGGATGGTGTGATAATGTACCAACACCATCTTCCAAGTTCAACCCTTGTCTCGCTCAGCGAATGATTGTGGATGTAAGCAATAGCGGCATGAAGTATTCTGGGGATAACACAACTATTCCATATACAACTACTACTTCAGACGATGAGACTTCATATGAGGTGCATTCAAGTTATGCCAACTACCAATTCATCCCTGAAGATATACTAGAAACATTAGAGCGAGATGCCACAATCCTTGAGAAGAAGTTCTTTAGGTCGAGTATTGACAATGATGCAATAATGTGTAATCGCACTTCCATCCACGAGGAAGGTTTGCGTCTTGATGAAGAGGGTTGGTTTGAGTCACCATATATGAGTCGTTTCCACTTATCGTTTGATTGGAGGCATCTTCCAAATCATCTCGTGTACGATGAGCATTACAAGTTGGTCATATATGTTGTTCCGTCACGATGTAGCGAGTCTATATGCAATGATTCGAGACGCAGTCACATTTATGTCGAGAACATTCCATGCCTACAACCAGTAGAACTACCCGTATGGTTTAGAGACGACTCTATTAACAAGAATCAAATGATGAATATGACACTTACATCGTTGGATGACTCTAGATTCCGTGTTGAAATTCAAATCGTTGATGGACTTGCGTTGCCACTATCACCTTTTTTCGAGAGAAGTATGTCGGTGGCCATGGAAGAGCCAATGAGAGCCAATACACTACAGGCTCAAAGGAACATGTCTCCTCTAGTTTCCTTTGAAAAAAAGGAAGTCGACATGGCGTACATGTTTGGTATACGATATGATGAAAGTCATTCACAGATTGTCAGTCTACCAATGAATCTACCACCTCGTTGGGAGAGCTTTGAAAGGGGAAGAGTGCTCGTCGGAATGAACACAACACATGAAAATGAAGCACCAACTATCAAAGATGGCAAGGGTTTGGCAAAGGGTGTGGTTTATTGGGACAACCCGTATATTTCTGCATTAGTGGCGAAGGAAAAGAGTGACATCTACCGTGAGACCTTCCATGGAGTCTCTCGAGATGGATCAAGTGGATATAAGTATGAGCATGATTCGTTGATACTTCCCTATCTTCCATTCTTTTCTAATTGCCGAGAATATGACTCTCATGTTCCACTATGGGCAGTGGTTGAAAACGTTGATCAATGTAAGTTGCCAGATGCGACCATTGAGTTCCCCGATGAATGGTGGAGACGTGAAATACCACCACTACCACATCAAGATGATGTACAATCTATCGGGCCATCAGATTTTATGAAGTTCTACCCCATTGCTGATTGGTGCGAGAGGAAGCTCTATTGCAACTTTGAAGAAGATCTTCCGACGCCAGATATCACACCAAGATGGTTTGAGGCGGAAACTGGAACGGCTTTGTTTTCCATCATTCGTGATCCGATTGATTATTACCAATACACAGGTAGAGACTCTTCCACAGTTGGGGTAGATGATGGTGGTGGCCAGCGCTTCATTGATAGTATAGATACATTGCAAACATTTGTCCCGGCCAAGGTTGATAGATCAGCAGCACTCACTGTCCATGGAGGTTGCCCCGTTGGTACATGCTTTCCACGAAAAGTCACCCTTGATATCTCATACCAACAAGTCGATGTACATTCCAAACGCATAGTTCAAGCCAAGGTACTGCTTGATAAGTTCGACAAAGATGCATCAAATGATAGATATGAACTACATGTCAAGTTTTATGCATTGAATTATCAAGAGCTTGTCATCAAGTTTGCCTTCACTCGTGAACTCTTCCTTCTATTGT
>Ga0214478_100782_pt1 | contig 17818 bp, 17 predicted proteins | sample M1_20Mar14CPVII9_2_FD_178001 | JGI IMG/M metagenome (GOLD analysis project Ga0214478, IMG submission 178001) | Marine eukaryotic communities from Monterey Bay, California, United States - M1_20Mar14CPVII9sort6BwellD7 | ecosystem: Environmental > Aquatic > Marine > Unclassified | place: USA...
TCGGTATTGCAGTATTCCTTCCCAGTGCTACAGGACACCTTCGTCCTATTCCTCAAGCATCATTATCGGTAGAGGACGAAGCTGATCATTATCAAGTGTCACCGGCCTCTAATCTGGCCCAACTCCGCGGCACGGAAGCCCCAGACAGCCGGATGCTCAAGAAGAAGAAGAAGAAGAACAAGAAGAACAACAACAAGAAGAAGAAGAACAAGGTGAGTAAATGATAATATTGTTATGACTTTTGGTACATTTATGTTTCACACATCTCATTATTACTATCCAAACACGTTATCATTATTGTTGCAGAAGAAGAAGAACAAGTCGCGGCTTCCTTGGGCCCCGAAGAGTGATAAGAAGTCAAAAAGTGTAAGTTATATATCTTGATTATCTCAAACTCATTCCGAACAAGTAAGACACACTCACACACATGATATGTCTTTTCCTCTTTATGGATGGAAGAAGTCTGCAACTACAACCACCACAACAGGAACAACGTCTGGCACAACAACTCAGGCAACTACTCAGGGAACTACCACCCAGGGAACAACTCCTGTCACCACCTCTGCCTCTACTACTCCTCAAGCAACAACTCAGGCAACTACTCAGGGAACTACCACCCAAGCAACTACCACCCAGGGAACAACTCCTGTCACCACCTCTGCCTCTACTACTCCTCAAGCAACTACTCAGGCAACTACTCAGGGAACTACCACCCAGGGAACAACTCCTGTCACCACCTCTGCCTCTACTACTCCTCAAGCAACTACTCAGGCAACTACTCAGGGAACTACCACCCAGGGAACAACTCCTGTCACCACCTCTGCCTCTACTACTCCTCAAGCAACTACTCAGGCAACTACTCAGGGAACTACCACCCAGGGAACAACTCCTGTCACCATCTCTGCCTCTACTACTCCTCAAGCAACTACTCAGGCAACTACTCAGGCAACATGTCCTACAACAACATGTCCTGCTCCAAGCGGCAATTCAGTGGTTTACGATGAGCAGTTTGTCTCAGGCCAGACGCCATCTGCCGCTGTTCAACTAGCCTGGGATAACTTTCTCGCTTCCCTGACAGGAACTACTTACACTCAAGTCACTATATCAGGCAGTGAGGATCCGACTGGTGTTACCTGCTGCGATTCCACTGCTGTTAACGCGTTGGCCAATGCCCTGAGCACTAATACAGCTGTTTCTGTTGAGTGTAACTGTCGCACCTGGAATGTAGACGTGCGGACTGGAGCCGGTAATCTTGAGTTAAATTCCAACCAACTTGGAGATACTAGTGTTAGTGTGTGCTCAAATCCAGGATATACTGTCCGTCCCAAGATTGGCAATTCAAACTGGGGAGGTGTCGGTACTGGTACCTGTTCTTTTTTTGGTTCAACTCCAAGTCAGAGCATTCGGGTAGAGTTTTCTTAATATTTAAGTAGATAGCCAGGGATGATTTGGTTGTGTGATCGAGAGTGATTTGGTTGTGAGTTATTGCTCAAATAATCATTATTGTGAGATTTGGGGGTGGGGTATTGTTATTGTTACGTATTGAGAAGAATTGTTTAGGTGCGCTTGGGTGAGACTCCCACACATCAGATCTTAGAGAAGAGCCCTGTGGCGCACATTTGTTTTGTTTGACTACTTAGAGTAGACTTGGTAAATTGTATTAAGATGGAACCTTGCCGAGTCAATTCATACCTTTATGCTTACTTTGTTTGAATGATAATTCTGATGAAGACTCATCAAATTATATTCCAATGCAGCCACGGTAACTCGTCCAACATGTGGAACATATGTTATACATCGTTCCTCATTACATATCGTATCCTCATCAAAGTTCGTCTCGGCCGCAACATTAATAATAGTTGTATACTTTTGTATCCATTCCGTGGGTATTTGAAATGTATGTGATGGTACTCCTGATACTATAATTGATGACTTTTGAATACAATCTTCAAGAGTTGTGCTAGAATGTTCTCGTTTTACCTTTCCATCAGGTGAGAATTGCAATATAGAATCAATATCAATGGAGTATACTGTGGCACCTTGATTTGATAACATGGTTGCTAGTGGTAGACCTAGTACCTCTGATCGGTTGATGATTGTAACTATTGTATTGTCAAATAGCTTCCTTCTGTCGTTTGCTATGTTGTCGTTATCGTCATTGGATTGAGTGTGGTGAAATGATTCCAAGACTTTATAAACTGCCAATGCCGTGCAAGGATATATAGGTCCCAAATCCTCTGCCTTTACTATATGCTCTCCTTCGGCACCTCCTCCTTCTTCTATTGATACATTCTCATTAGACTGTTGCTTTTGTATTCGTAATCCTTTTCGACAATATCCCTCAACATCTTTATTACTAGCTACCAAATCTCGAAAGTAATCATCCATGGATCTGTAGTACACCCCAGTCTCTTGACATTTGTACTCCTTTTTACCCTCCTCTTTCTTCTCACTACCATCATTCATTGTTAGTTTGTCAAATACTGGATAAAATACTAATATACCATGTACATCTAATCGTTCATTGGCATGTGCTATAGCTCGTTCTAATGCCTCTCTTGTGGGTGGGATACGCCATGGTTCATATAATATACCATCGGTAGCACAAACTTGTGATATTTGTTCGGAATATCTTTCATTACCATGTGTATCATTTTCATATTGTATTGTTGGATGCGTTTGATGTTGATTTATAGCATCAAAAGTAGTATTGCTGGAGGTGATTGGTTGTGATGTTGTAGTGGCAAGGATACCAACTAGTTTGATCGGAGGTGGTGATTGTTGAGGAGGTGCATCTATCATATTGCTGTATTCGTCAATCATATTCCCATCTCTCTCCTCTGCCCTATCACCACTGCCGCGTATACTATCAACATAATCTCTTACAGCCATCCTCATCCTATCAGCAGTATCGGTGACGATTTCCAAATATACTGGTTCGCAGTAATGCTCTCCTTCTTCATCGTCTATTGTCTGCTGTGAAAACAATCGCATGTGATTGACAATTATATTTGTTCTTCTCGTTATGTTATGGTTAGGTAGTATTGGATAAGACGATGAAAGTTGGCGCCCTCCTCTATTATTTTGTATCAAAGTACATCTCTTTTTCTTTGGCTGCAATGATAGATGGCGGCGATGAAATTGTCTACATGAATATCTACGCCTACCACCGCCGCCAGGACCTTTGCAAATTACATGTATTGTGGAGGTTATTAACGAGCTCATGATAGTCTAGCCGGCCGCCGAGAGTATGAATCCATCCACTGACCACATGTTAGAGAGGGAGAAGATGGGATTTTGAATCAAATGGCGAGCGAACGATCTCCCAAAATTACCTCTCCTTGCTCATTGGCTGGCTATCACTAACTCTCAATACGATAGCACAAAGACAGTGCAATCTTTGCAGTGTATGCTGAACAATATCTTATACAACTTATACAATACTCTAACACGAAGGGGGCATACTACACCCGCATCTACTTATAGAGCTTCCAGAATGGTAACAAACAATGTCAACAATGAGAATGAGGAGCTACAGTTGATAGATCAGAAGAAGGAGGTATCAAAACAAAGTCAAGGGATATGTCTTCTATTCCTCTCTGCTTTTCTATTTTCCTTTATGGGTATGTTCCTACAATTCACTGGACGTATGGGTAAGAATAAGAAGTTTAAAGATGATTGAGTTGTATTATTGATGTTTTTGAACATTTTATGATGTGTGCTATATCTCATCTCATCAAACTATCTCCCCTCTTAGGCATACCATCTACTGAATTAGTTTTTATCCGATCAGTATTTCAAGGAACATTCGTCGTCATTTGCATGTTCATTTTTAGAATAGAAGACGATGAGCCGCTTGATGCGGTTATTAGCAATGATGAAGAGAATATAAACATCATCGATGAAGAGGGTGTAGTAGCTGGTATGAATATGATAGAAATACATGATGAGATTATACAAGAAGAGAAAAAGTTAGAGGATGAGATCCAATTATTGAAAGGGTCAAAACAATTTACATACAATACATTATCTGCTACTTCAGAAGAAGATAGATCTTCTTATCTTATACAACGTCCATTTGGAACAAACCCAACAATGTGTAAAGTGGTTCTTCTGAGAGGTATAATAGGGGGTTTTGGCTTTTGCAATTACTACTACACTCTAAGTACATTACCATTAGGCGATGCAACAACTTTACTATCATTATATCCAATCCTAACAATATTCTTGGGACGTTTAATATTGGGGGAAGAGATAAAGTTATTGCAACTGGTTGCTGCCGTATGCAGTATTGTTGGCGCTACCTTGATATCTCGGCCCTCATTTTTGTTTGGTCATGATTATGAGATGAGCAATGATGTCGAAGTTAGACCACCCAAACTTGGATATGTCACGGCAATTATTGGATCTTGTTGTGCGTCGGGGGTGATTGTACTGATAAGGAAGGCAGGTAATGTTGGGGCACATACACTTCAACTTCTCTTCTCGTGGGTTGTATTTGGCGTATCTTTCAGTCTATTAGTCGGCTTCATTGCTTCATTAAAGTCGGTAGATGAGCAATGGCGTCTCCCCACTCGACATGAATTGCCATACGTCCTTGGTGTTTGCATATCGGGAACGTCTGCTCACTTCCTGTTGAACTATGCAGCCAAGCTCTTACCGGCAACACTTGCTGGCTTGATTCGATCATCTGATATTTTTTGGGCATATGCTTTGGAAGTTCTTGTTTTAGGACAACATCCTAAGAAAGAAACATATTTTGGAGTCCTGAGTGTCTGTTTCAGCCTGATATTAGTACTGATATCTTCAAACAAAGGAACCATGAAACTCATTGGAAGTGTTGGTAATTTAGCAACTGCAAAGTAAACACACATTGCCATATGTGACAATGTACTTTCATACTCTTACTTGCTCATTTGTATTAATGAAGGATACCTTACCGGTATCTTAGACTTTAGGAAAAATCTACTTGAGAGTGTGAGATGGCAACTAAATGGTTGTTTTGTATTGTATTTGGCGCCGCCGAGGGTAAAAACAAGTCAGGCACAATTACCAGGAAGGAGTTCTTATTTATCCGGTAGTTGTGCAGATTGTGAAGATACAACAAAATTATGAAATTCAACTGCTATGAAAGAAAATCAATCGAAATACCTAATTGCAAAGAAACAAATCCAAATGATTGCGATAGAATATATCATTTATACCTACCAAGTATAATATGTGGTGATAAACAAATAGTAAATGAAGATGGAACTGATAGTATACAAGATATTAATGGTGATGAATACACTCCTGATTTACAATCTATCGGTATACTCCCTGTAGTTTTTGGCATACATTGTTATGGATGCACAGCTCAAACTATTGATATATTTGCTCAATATACCGATACTTTTAACATGGTGTTAGTATTACCAGAGGGTTTACAAAGTAGTTTTAATGGAAAACATTGTTGTGGATATGCTCTAGAGAATGGCATTGATGATGTAGGGTATTTCAAACATTTGCAAACTATGTTGAGTGATGAATACTCATTTATTAAGGGTGAAGAGTACTCATATGGAGTTGGATGGAGTAATGGAGGTCAGTAGCAGTAGTGTATGATCATATGTATCTTTTATCCACACCTTACACACAATTCTCTTCATATAGGTTTTATGGTTATGTATGCGGCTGATCTTTTCCGGTCACTCGCCCCAATATCGGGAAATATCTATGATATTGATCCATCTCTAACAAAGGGCGGTAAGCCATTCTGTGTCGACGGAATCTGTTTAGATACCCCTTCAAATGGAAAGGGCTTATTTCTTCATCATGGAGTTGATGATAAAATGGTCCAACCCACGGGATGTTGTACTGATCCGGATTCGCCCAAATGTTGTTGTAACATTGAAGCAGAAGGTACATGTGTTTCTGTCATGGAGGTTGCAAAGAATTGGGCATCAACTGTAAATGGATGTGAAATGGTAGCAGAAGAAGACGGGAATGATTTGGAGACTGCCAATGCGAAAGAGGAAGGGGACGATGATGATGAAAGAAGAATGAAGACAGATGTGACAGATGTGGCATTTGCTACTTCGTATGCAGACTCAGACAAGGGCATCAAATGTCTAACCGCAACGGGAGCCGATTGCAAATCCAACACAACAATATGCATGCATGAACATGCTGGACACTTCAATAGACCTTCATTCAATGATGCATTCCCATTTGCAAAAGAAGTGATAGACTTCTTTGCCAGGGATGCTTGTGGAATCAATAATGGGGTGTGGAATGAAACAAGTGGTAAATGTGAATGTCCAGAAAAGTATGCCGGAACATATTGCCTCGATACTGAAATCGAAACAACTGTGAATGATGAACCTGAAAAGACTACACTTACCATTCATCAAGTTGAAAACGACTATGAAGTAGACTTGGGTGATACGCCGTCGTCATCAAAGAGATCACATACTATTGGATATGCTTTGTTTGCCTTGGCTTTATTATATGTTGTACGAAAACGATATCAAAGAGATAAGAAGAAGAATGATAGTGGATATTCTCATGTGATGGATCGGGATATTGAGGCTACAGAAATGACAGTATCTCGAGGATTTCGTACAAACTAATAGGTTTAATATTTATTAACTGTTATAAACATCGCCTTACCTAGTAGGGTATCCTTTACTTTCATATATGATACCAATATGCTGAAGGTAAACCCCCGTCTCCCGTATAAACCATCATATAAAAGGTTTATAAGAGGTACATCATACTTTCACTAGGACAACTTAATATCTTCTCTCTAGGGAATGTTTGCTTCGTCTTGGGCTTGTGGCGATTGGTTGTAACAACCCATAACTGGTGATAATCCCAATTTATTAGTAATTCGAAATACAAACATGGTGAATGATTGGAATAAGATCAATATCATGATTGGTGGCGAACCAGAGGTATTGCATGAGGAAGACATTCCTAAACAACGTAAGTTGAAAATGAAGTATTCTCACCAATCATCTCCTCATTTTACACTCTAACTATTCATCTTCTTCTTCTTTCTTTGATTTGATTTGGTTCAGGCGCATGCTAAGAATGAAACCGAACTATATCTAAGTCCAAGATCCAAAGAAGTATTATGTAAAGTATTGTGCAACGAGATACGAGTATATAAGGAAATTATAAACAAGGCAATAAACTTGGACGAGGAAGAAATAAAAGAAGCAATAGATGACTTGACAGTGAGTTGTCCACAACAAGCAATACATAGTACATGTCGATTACCGAGACCTAACTTTCAACATAAGATTAGTAAAGTTAGAGGAGAGACTCCACTAATAGTGGGGATGGAGCTGGGGGTGCCTCCGAAAGACAAACAAAACAGAAGAGTATTCTGCCGTAGGGGCACCACCGAGCTAGAAGCTTGATGGAATGAGCACATGATTAGTTAGTTAGTTAGTTTAGATTATAGGCTACGACTTGGTCAGTTTACCCTTGGTAACTCCTACACGATTTAAGTGAGTTCAGAGGGTCGCTCATTCCAGGCGGTATTGGACATTTCGAAGACATTCTGAATTTTAGGCGAGAGGATACCGAAACCAAGAAAGGTGCGAGGATACCTAAGGATACCCTTAACAGCGTTTATCGCCAAATCAGATCTTATTACTAGCCTCTACGAGCATAGACCCGTCTCCCCTACGTGTCAACAGCGAGCATTGACCCGTCTCCCCTACGTGTCAACGTTCAAGAAGTACCTGACTCCCCTCGACATGTCAAGGTGTCAAGGTGCTGAATCCCCTCGGCGGTTGATCTAAAACATATATATGAATGTGGAGATAAAAAGAGCTCCATTGACAACGGGAAGTTTGGCACAAAACACAATCCTCTATCAACATATCAATTTAACGACCGAGTAGTATCGGTACCACAACCATCTGCTCACCATTAAGATTAATAACCATCTTCATCTTTTACTATTAAAAATTAAAGCAATTGCATAATAATCCATAGATATCTGTGGTTATATCAATAAAAGATGTCAGCTCGTCAAATTGCAGCACTATTAAAATCTAACAGGCAAGATGGCTGGACTAACGATAACAACAATCGTAACGCCCATCAAGTGCATAATAATAATAACAATGTGATCAATACCACTATGTATCCGGAACAACAGTTATCGGCTGGTTTGATTGGGCAGAACGTTCAACCTGCACAGTTTACCAACAATTCTAATGTTAATGTAAATATAAATATGAACGCAACTAATAATGCAACTAATAATAATCCACAACAACAAAATATTAAAAGTGCTGGCATCAACTATTCTTCGAGTGCAATCCCTCTCCCCCTAGCTTGCCGAGAGCTATTTCCACTTGCTCCGGTGGCAAGTAGAATTATCGGCGACTATTTGTTTCTTCGACTATATCTTACAATTGTTGAACGGAAATGACACGATATGATATGTAAAATCAACAGGTGCACCGTCGTGATGGATTGATCTATTGCAATAATTAACCATCAACTACTACCAGCCTCCTATCATAAACAAAAAATGATTCAACACTAAATAGATATCGTAATTATACGCACTCCGAGAACAATAGATAAAGTTGATACGATTGCACACGTGATGTATATCATCATTACTAAATACACAGTTGATACTTGGGATTGCAATTGCAATGATACATGGGCGGTTATAAATGGACAATCAACAAAGGCAATTTACTCTTCGAGGGTGGTCGCGGCAACAAGTGGCGAGATCATACGTAGAAGATATACATCATTCAACAATCAACTGGCGGAGATAATTCTTTTCAATCAAGAGAAGATTGTTGTATAATGTTGGGAAGATATCTATCAACATTAGATATATGAGCAGCAGAATTACTGGTTTGATTTGGCCGTCGTGTGGAGGTAGATTGAAACCCAATATTGATAGATGATATAAAAATGCACATATGATATGAACAACACATGCAATTCACTATCAACTGCTAAATGAATGGATTAAATACGAGTGAAAGATATGGAAAGGGGAGATTAGATCAACCTAAATGTATGTATTGAACATCATATGACAATGGCGGATATGAAGATTATATTGCAATGACTATGTATTGTTGAAAACAACACAACGCATGCAATTCCAATTATTGAAATGAACTATTGCTGATGGAGACTATCACAAATGCATAACAATTATGTATGGCGGATATTAATATTAAGAGGATAAACATTGGCTGACAACAACACGAATACATCAACAAATGAAAGATAGTAGAAAAAGAGAGTAGTTATATCAAAGAGCTAACCATAGATTGACTAGTTACCCAATAATTAAGTATTTATACATCTATACTACATCCTATAGAACATCATAACACTTTTGTTATTATTGTTTCTAATCTAACTAATACCTTTATGATTCAACAACTAACTTGAACATAATGTGGTGTGTTTGCTACAGTAATCTCTATAGAAGCAGATGTCTGTACATCCTTCAACCTTGCACTTTTTTCCTCCGTGACGTCTACACAATCCTTTAAATTGGGCCTTCTTATTGCAACCGTCATGCCTACATGTAACGAATTTATTTCTTGTTGATCCATGCTTTAAACATAATCCATCTCCTCTACTTCTTGTTGTACATCCTTCATGAGTGCATAGCTTTCTCCCGATATTTTTGTCCTTCTTTACATTAAAACATTTTGCCGTGTTGTTTACATTATTATTATTACTGCATTCAGTGAATGGGGTACAATAATTTGTGGTTTCGTCTAAGGATTCTAATTCTAATTCTGCCGCAATACATAGTATGTCTAGTCCTTTTGTACTAATGTGGTGGCACTGATTCGAAAATGTTGATTGTTTAGTTATCATGTATAGTTATGCCAGCCTATGATTCGTTACTCGTGGTGGATACGCCAATCATCTCAAATACCACATAAGAATAGAGATAATATTCATATAGCTAATGTACAATAAGGCTGGCGTATCACTGTGGTTTGTTTGTATGTGATTGCAAGTGTTGCAAAGGCATGTCGCGTGTGGAAATTGATGATGTGTGTGATGTTAAAATTGATATTGATGAGTGTATTACTCAGAGCCAGTCGTCTATCCAAGAATTATGCGTGTATATATGCGTATCTTGGTGGTGTGGTAGGTTGATAGGTCTATTAAAACACGAGGTTAGACGGATGTAGTTGTGATAGTGTAGTGCAAGCACAAATTATGAATTAGCTAGAATTCGGTCCATACCTAAACAGTCAGGGTAAACTCCACCCGCCAAAGCGGGGATAATGTTATCCACCTCTGGAAGCGTGTTCCTTGCTATTCTCTACACAGACGTAATATAAAATACTTCTATCTCATAAACGAATATTGATCTATCGTTGATTTCTCATTGAACGGTTGATAACTCTTACTTGTGTCTATTTCAATTGCTCGGTTTCCCGCATTAAGTCTGATCGACCATTGAAACATACTAGGGAGATATCGCGATCAATTGAGACCTGCTTAAACGAGAGAGGTTACCCAGGGGAAGGCGAAGCGATTGCAATCCCCAACTCTCTCCTATCTCTTAGGTGCCGACGCTTGTTCAGTCAGGTTATAAGCGACCTATTATCAAAGAGACGGTCTCCGGTGGTATGGCTGTCTTGCAACGGATTGTTCCTTGCCTGTATCAAATTCACTTATGGATCCTTCACCGTTCCAAGTATTAGGTAAGTGAGTAATGATAGAACTCTTCTTAATCATGGCAATGAAATTATTAGAAGTTGCAGTTTCTATCTCCAGTATGCTCGCGTATTCAAAGTCATACTAAATCGTAAGGCATTTCCTCCTTTTCGACTGCTAAACTAAAGTAGATCTAAGTTTGATCTCCTGGCTCTACTTAGACGCTCCACATTCATGCATACTCTAATGGTAAGCACTCGCAGAGTGAATCAGTAACCTAACAGGTAAACTTTGGTTTGTGATAAGATTTGTTGTTTGTTTGTGGATGAGAGGCGAACTTTGCCTTTACTTCCCTTGAAGAGAAGAAAGGGTACATGGTTGTTTGATGTATCCTAATTGAGTAATATGTATTGTTGTATTGTTGTTGTATCAAGAGATGAGCTCTGTTCACGGCGATGACTCTTTCACCAACCTCCTAAGCTTATCATATACTTAACATCTTTGTCCAATGACCACGTATCTTATAGTTGACATCTTTGTCCAATGATCGTGGTTGACAGTTGATTGTATAGCTATGGCAGGCTTTAATATGCCAAGTAATGATATCTTAGAGCAGTCAGGTCGCTCAATCTTGATTATTATTATTTCGTTTGTTGATTATTGTTATATCGATATTGTTTGTTGATTAGAACTTGCTCTCCAAGTATTCCCAAGCATTGGCAATGAGTTGGAAGTGTTTTGTTGTTTGTTCGTAATCTAGACCAGTTTGGGCACCAGTGGTGTGGTGCTGATCAGGATGATATAATCGAGCAAGTTGTCTGTATCTCTTTCTAGTGGTGGCAAATGAAGCGGACATATCAAGACCAAGTATGTCAAAAGAATCCCACAAGATTCGTCCTACATTCTCTTCTCTGTATCTTCTTCTCCTTTGTTGGGAAGGAGGGGAGGGAGGAGTGGGAGGCTGAGGAGCTTGCCGTTGTTGACGAGGAGGAGATACAGGTCCATCATCTTGATTATCATCATCATCACGATTAGACTGTCTAGCTCTACGTCTTGGACCCCTTCTTGGACGGAAGGAGGCGTCTGGATTCGGACGAGGTGGTACTGGTAGTGAAGTATCCTTCAAATGTCTGATGAGACTGTTCCAAAAGGATGGACAAAGAGCATCATAATACCAATCGATCAAAGAGCCACGACGATCTATATTGATCTCTTGAACGTCAAGCATGAGTCGACATAAGCTGTCATGCAAAGCTTCTCTGCAACATTTGAGTGGTCTACCAATATGACGAGTATTGGGGATGAAGGCAATGAGAAGTATCCTTGCAATCGAAGTTACCTCACTTCGAATGACTTTGCCTAGAAGTTGCATCTTTCTTCCATCGATTAAAGCTTGAGCACTGGACATGTTGTGGAAACGTTCACGTATTTGTTCACGAGTAATATGTTCATCCTTCACTTGTAGCATATTGATATTTAGAAGTTTTCTCATCTGACGTTGAATGAAACGTTCAATCTTATTCACATGATCAACACGAACTGCCCAACTTTCACAACCCCAAAGGAGGAGGTTGATTGGGATGGCAAGGAAGATTAGATACTTGGAGTATAGGCTCACTTGTTTCTTGTTGAAGAAGTGTTTTAAAGCACCCATTGCTTTACTTGCCGCAGCGATGCGCGCATCAATTGCATCGTCATCTCGAAGATTGTAAGTCATAATCTTACCAAGATACTTGAAGCGCTTTGCAGACGTGATACGACCTCCGTTTAATAATACTTCATTAGTCAGTTCACAAGCGTCGTAAAGCTCGTCTTCTAAAGACACACGTTCGTCTTGAGCCTCCTCCGAGAGTGTCTCCATATCACTACTTAAAGATACGATGGTATTATCTGAGGTATGATCAGCGATTGCCCAACGAGTTTTGATTTGATCTTTGAAGAAGCATGGGGGAGGGTAGAAGGTGAATTCTGTCTTTGAAACATCATATTTGATTGAACCATCATCATTGGTACCGATGGGCTTTCCAACATGCATTTGTAAACCAAGATCAGAGAGTAGCTGTTGAACCATGAGCATACCTTTGATCATTTCATCTCTTGAGGAGAAAGGGATGGCCATATCGTCGCAGTACATCAATAGTAAGATGGTGAAGTCGATGGTGCCATCAGATTTGATGCAAGATTTCCAATCATGACGAAATAGTTGTCCATTTGGATAAGTATCGTCCGACTCTCTTGTGAAAGTAATACGTTCCATGTTTGTTCTCGACCATTCTTTCTCTAGGAGTTGAGCAAAGACGGACATAAAGCACATGATGGATAAGCTAAAGTCTGAATCAGTGTCATGACTCTGAGTAGTTACCTTGCACATGCCTTTGATTAGGATCTAATACTAACAGTTGCTCTTCAAAGGTACATTCAAGTACGTATAATTTCTTCTTTAACTTTACAAACACTTTCTCTTTCTTCTAACACATGACCCCTCTTATTCAGGAGCACCTGTATAATCTCCGGTGGCGATCATGTTCTCATTTACACCATTACCCTCATAATACTCCTCAAGCTTGCCATTCGAAGCAAGATTACCCCAATTTCCTACCACCTTGGGCTCCTTCTTGGTCATCATGTTACGGTCAGCATGAATCTGAATCTTCTTACTTGTAATCTGATACTCGACGGCTTGTTTCCCGGTACCTGATTTGTACTCAACATGACATTGAATGGCTCTACCTTGTTGGTCGGAGTCTCGTACGTCTTTCTTAATCATCATACAGCAATGGAAGCCAGTCATATGCTTGCAGTCCCAAGGCCCAATAGACCGAGCTCCTGCAGGTTCGATGACTTCAGGCGCGGCCATAGCAGCTTCGAATCTCTCCTCTCCTTCAGGCTCGTTGACGGCATCAGGACTCAAGACTGTTCCTCCATTGATAGGACGATCGTCATTTCCTGCGAGGACGTCGTCCAATACAGCACCCTCAACATTGAAAGGTTCCTCAAAGACGGTCAAGGCTGGAGCAGAATACTCAACGGGTGGAGCCTGAGAGATTTAAATAAGTGTAGACGAGAAGATAGGATAAGGTTATTGTCCATTAGCCAATAGTGCAAAACCAGATCAACTTTTTCTTACCTGAGTGACAGTAACGGCAGCTTCAGTGGTTACTGCGGCCTGGGTGGCTTGAGTTGTCACAACTGCATCTGTAGGGGGTGGAGTAGGTGGATTACTAGGGGGCGGAGAAGGTGGAGGAGTGGGTGCCGAAGTAATTGGGCTTCCCGTTACACCGCTCTCTACGTTAGAGCTTTCACCACCCGAAGCCACGAATGCAGCAGCAGCAGCAGTGGCTGCTGTGGTCTCCTCCTCTTCCTGAGCTGTAGTAGTAGTGACAGTAGTGGTTGTGACAGTTGTGGTAGTTGTCGTGACAGTTGTCTGTAAAGAGAAATGTAAAAAGAATGAATCAAGTGTTAGCGTCTCTGATTGAGTTGAATAGGTAGAAATCGTAGATGATGAAAGTTTAGTAGACATACCGTGGCTTCTGTGGCTTCCGTTGCAGCTTCTGTTGCGTCAGTAGCAGTTGCCTGGGCCTCTGTAGGATTAGGTGTGGGATTCTATAATGAGAGTGAGAGGATGGACACAAGATGTGAGCATAAGATATGAGCCGAAAAGTTGTCAATAGCTAGCTTCCAACAAAATGCAAACTCACAGGTGTTACTGCCGGGGTTGGGTCAGGTCCAGGTGCAGGTGCAGGGGGAGGAGGAGCTACTGGATTTGGCGTGACCGGATTAACAGGCTGAGGAGTTGGGTTTGGTGTGGGACCAGGAGTTGTTGTTGCTCCGCCAGATGAGTCAGTAGGTTGAGGAGTGCCTGTGTTTGAGATATGATTGATATACAATATTGAGGGACATAAGTTTATCAAAAAAGAATGATAGAGAATAACATATCAATGCTTTTTGACTTACCTGCTTGAACATTAGAGGAGTCACCCCCCGCTACTGCAAAGCCCGCACCCTCTGGGGCATAAACAGTTTCATCAGGTAAAGCAGCCGCTGCTTGTGCATATCCTTCATCAGTCTCAATGGAATGGATTGGGGGGATTTCCTGCTCTTGCTCTGGAGTGACCTTTTCACCGCTACCATTCCAATCAAAATCAAAGTGAACGATTCCATCATCATCCCTTCCAATAACAATATCATTATCACTAACTTCAATAACTGCAGAATTTGACCAAAAGTCAGCACCACTACGCTCACCCTTAATAACTGCGCGTACATAACGGTCTTCTGCGGAATAGTTCTCATAGATAAATTGTTCAATAAAGTCCAAACATTCATATACAGTCATATGCGTATAGGTAGCATGGGTCATATATCCTCCTCCATCCTTGGCTTTGATTTTGGCACATTCTTTTCCACCATTCGAGGTTTCAGTACATCCCATGCACTCGGGGAAGTTATCTTGAGTCACCTCGAGGATACGATCAATATCAGTTTGCTTCAAGTGACGAGAGGCTAAGTTACGTCGTAGTGCTAACTCATTCGAGTTGACAACCTGTGCTTCTTGAATATCATCATTACCAAAGACTAATGGCTCCAAAATAGAATTGTAGGAATATACAATAATACCTGATAGGGCAGCGAGGAAGAGTGGTGACTTTACTTGTGGCATCGTCGTCGTATTGGCGTTGGTTGTTGCAATAAATTAGGTTTTATTGACACTTATTTATGTGGTCGTCGTCGGCAACCGCGTCGGAGAGAAATTGTTATATTATATCACGCCGGGCCTTTAAACTTTACACGCTATCGATATAGCTTTGCAATGTAGCCAAGCTAAAGACCATTGCAATGATAATCGTACTAAGTATGTGATAGAGTCATTAAAATAATTTGTAAATGCCTCGTGTCGTACCTTGTAAAAAACTTAGTAGTTCTAACGGTAGTTTGCATTCTCAAAATGACATCGGCACTCACGTCACTATTACGGATTTGAAAAGCTCACCCTAAAACCCACACCTCTTAGCTTGACAACTAATCTAACATCAATACCTTGCTTACGAGCTCACTCCACTATCCAGCTACCCTTCGATATATGTCTTTTCCGTGATTCTCATATAGTTGCAAAACGAAGCACAAAATTATACACTTACAATAAGAGATATAATGAGTAGAGAGAATTTCTTTAGAAGAAAGTATGAATATTATACTACTCGTTATATAATCTATTACCACATTATCAGTATCAGAGTTTCTAAGTGAGAAGAGATAGAGTGAGTTGTCTTATCATCTATCATGATATTGTTATCAAAGCCTTGCAATAGAAAGGTAGGAGGCAACCATTTAATACATATCTCAATCGTCCATTATTGAAAAGGATATGAATATCAAAGAAGAGTCTGGGGATATTGTCGAAAAGGATTACGCATACAAAAGCAACAGTTCATTGAGAATGTATCAAGAGAAGAAGAAATAGAATATACCGAAAGAGAGGATCATATTATAGTAAAGGCAGAAAAATTGGGACCTTATATCCCTGTACGGCATTGGCAATTTATAAAATCTTGGAATCATCTCACCACACTCAACATCGATGATGACGACGACATAGCGAACGACGGAGTAAAGCTATTTGACAATACAACAGTTACAATCATTAACAGATCAGAAGTACTAGGTCTACCACTAGCAACCATGTTATCAAATCAAGGTGCCACAGTCTACTCCATGAATATTGATTCTATATTGAATTCTCACCTGATGGAAAGGTAAAACGAGAACATTCTAGCACAACTCTTAAAGAGTGTATTCAAAAGTCATCAGTCATAGTATCAGGAGTACCATCACATACATTTCAAGTACCCACGGAATGGATACAAAAGTATACAACTGTTATCAATGTTGCAGTTGAGACAAACTTTGATGAGGATACGATATGTAATGAGGAACGATGTATAACTTATGTTCCATATGTTGATGAGTTACCGTGGCTCTGCATTGGAATATAATTTGATGAGTCTGCATCAGAATTATCATTCAAAAAAGTAAGCATGAAGATATGAATTGACTCGGCAAGGTTCCGTCATTTACAATTTACCAAGTCTCTATCCTAACCAAACAAAAACAATCAATTACACCACAGGGCTCTTTTCTAATATCTGATATATGGGAGTTTCACCCAAAAGTTCACCTAAACAATTCTTCTCGACACGGAACAAATAATACCCCACCCCCAACCTCAGACAATAATGATCATCTTGAGCAATAACTCACAACCAAATCATCTCTGGCATACCCACTTAAACATTAAGAAAACTCTACCCGAATGGTCTGACTTGCAGCTCCACAGGTAGCAGTACCGATACCTCCCCAGTTTGAATTGCCGATATTGGGACGGACTACATAATATCCTACAGGTGGGCACTCACAAAAAGTCTCACAAACAGTACCTGGATAGGAATTTAACTCAAGACCGTCTTCACAGCTTCCTGTATTCCAAGTGCGAGAGTTACACGTAACAGATACTGCTGCATTAGTGTTCAGAGCATTGGCCAACTGGTTTACAGCTACAGGATCGCTGCAGGTAACACCAGTTGGATCTTCACTGCCTGATAAAGTGACTTGATTGTAAGTTCCAGTTAAAGAAGCTAGAAAGTTTTCCCAGGCCAGTTCAATATCGGCAGATGGCGTACCTTGGACAATCTGCTCATAAAAAAAAACCGTCTCACCCCTTCGAGATGAAGTAGCCTTCCCTGATTTTGTCTATTGAGAGTAGAATAACAACATTGAACGGGGATTGTTGATTAGTGGTTGTTGTATTGAAATGGCGGTTGGTTCATATCGTATGCAAAAATTATCAAATCAAATCAATCAAGCATAAATTAATAGGCCACATATTATACTCAACACAACTACAACTTACACCTGACGACTTATCGGACTTGGACTTGCCACTCTTGGCTCCGCCACCACTTTTACCACCATGGTCTGAGGCTGTAAACTCAACAGCCATTGCACTACTAACTGAAGATGCATCATCGTTTCCATACGCGACATGCCTTTGCAACACTTGCAATCACATACAAACAAACCACAGTGATACGCCAGCCTTATTGTACATTAGCTATATGAATATTATCTCTATTCTTATGTGGTATTTGAGATGATTGGCGTA
>Ga0214478_100786_pt1 | contig 17803 bp, 16 predicted proteins | sample M1_20Mar14CPVII9_2_FD_178001 | JGI IMG/M metagenome (GOLD analysis project Ga0214478, IMG submission 178001) | Marine eukaryotic communities from Monterey Bay, California, United States - M1_20Mar14CPVII9sort6BwellD7 | ecosystem: Environmental > Aquatic > Marine > Unclassified | place: USA...
ACTTTTCTCTAGTAAGATCACACCAATAATCCACTGTAGTCTCATTAACTACTCCAAACTTTATCTTTGGTAATTGTTCAATTAACTTCTTATGTTTCTTCTTGTAATCTCTTAATGCTTGAGCTACCATCCGTACTGCAACTTCCATATCTGTTGGTTGGTAGTACTTCATGCCATCAACCTCACAAGCTAAGCAGAAAAATGTTGCACCCCCTTCAGAGAGTCCATGTGTGATACCCTATTCAATGTGCAGATGGGACATATATATCAAATCGTTACAGTTGCCGGTTGCCAGCCTATGCAAAGACACACACTTATTAAACTAAAGAGACATACTCACTCTAGCAAGGGCGCTTCTATTTGATCTGTCAAGTGCATGGAATTTAGACTGTATGTAATGTATATGTGTAAGTGTTGAATCTGTACAATAAATGGCAAAGAAGAGCACTCACTGCAAAAGAATCAATTATAATTTTGAAGATGTAGTTTCCAGTGTGTTTAGGCTTTTGGCCTCTTCCTTTAATGATATCGAATAGGTTTAGTTCTTGTGCCGATATCAATGTGCAATTAGCGATTTCTCTTTCCTTTCTATGTGCCATGATATCGGCTGATCATATTGAAAGAGAATCATGCAATGATAGGTGATGATAATGATGTGTTCTGTAATCAAATTGGACTCAAATTGGACTCAATAAGAATCTCATAGAGCAAGACCATTCTATCCCAAGGTAAGAAATAATTAGACAGGCAAAGGAAAGAGGGATAAAAGAACAGGATGACTACTTTGAAGCTTGGTCTAGGCGTTTCTTCAAATCTCCCCACAAATCATATGATTCCCGTGAAAACTGCCTGCCGGCTCGGCCTTGACGTTTATCCGAACATATCTTATCATCATTTAACAGGATCAATAACCAATGTCACTTTGCCACACTCAACTCAACACCACTACAGAGAATACTTCCGTATACAAAAAACTTTTCTTCACTCCAATTCGTTGTTGTTTAGTTGTCGTCATCGTTCTGTTGCTCGGCATAGAGGACATCAATAAGAATTGAAGCACCGATAAGTGTGGCCTTGTCTTCGGCTGTTGCAGTATCGGGGAAGACCAAGTGATAAGCATTACGTTGTGTGCAGCACTCATTCTTCCACCCCGAGAACAACTGCGTTGCTTGGCTATTCTCTTTCCCGTCGTTGCCCTTGATTGGTTCAAACTGAGGTAACGAAATCAGGAAAGATATAAGCAATATACTTTCTATAGGCAAACGAACCATAATATCATATTACAACAACATAATACAATGAAAGAAACTCACAGTGTTGGGGTCACGAACAATGTATGGTACACGGCAACACTTTCCACCGCTGCCCTTGCCGCCACAACGACACATGACACAACATCCTCCGATGCAAGTGTCGGGACGAAGACGATACTTCTTTTCTCCCGATCCATCATAGATATCAAACTTGGGGACACATAACCACCAATCACACACGAATTCCGTCTTGCCAATTGTCTTGCCATCGGCATCCTTTGTTTCAAGGTATGGATGAGGCTTGCAACACCCACTTAAGTGAGCTCCACACGTCTGTTTCTTCTCATGTGTGGCCACAATATCCTTATTACGATCTTCCTCGCTAAGTCCCTTTGGGAGTTCATCTCCTTGACAAGTACACCATCGATAATCTTCACCCTTAACAACTGACTCGGGGATAGTAGATCCATGTTGTACGTATTTCACCTCACGACAGCCTGGAATACAACCACTGCAACACCGCATGAAGAAGGTCGATTCTTCGTGGATCCACGCCTGTTGTTCAAGTTGGTGAGGATTTCCACCGTGATAGCTGGTAGGATTACATATCAATGAACATATGATATGTTAGAAACTGTATCCTCAACAGTCAACATATCAAATATCATTGTAAAGCAATATGTACTCACTTGTCAGCCTCTCGGATTACCCAATTGATGCTTGGTTGGCAAATACCATGACGGCAACACTGGGATGTAGATTGAGCTAAAATCATCTGTTTTGTCTCGCCGATTCGTTCCATCGTCATCGCGCTCGGGGCAACTTTAGCCATTTTTTTGTATGTGTATAATTCTTAGATTGCAATAGAGGGAGTGACGGCTAAGAGAGATATCAATTGAATTGAGGGCTAACTGTACTATATTATATGGTTTATGAGACAGAACTAAAGAATTTGAATGAATGCAACGCAATGCAAACGGAGGAAGTATGTAAGATTCTATCCTATGGCAAAATAATGACAAACGTCCAAAGGAGTATCTTTATCTTTTTTTTATTTTATTCACAAAGTCATTTGACTTGTTCCGTTCTACAATATCAAGTAATACTTTATTGGAGTGATATGGTATATGATATCGAGGAGACAGTAAGTATTGAGGATAATAATATTATGGCCAATTAATAAATAGTTATATAGTCTGACAGATAGTGGTAATTTCTTAAATAACCTGTTGATAACACTAATAATTGCTATCAATGGGTACTAGTAGCAAGAAGAGTACAGATCTCTACAAACAGGCTGGAGACGAAATTGAAATGTTGAGAAAGTCAAATAGAAGTAGGAATTCACGGTCTAGACCATCATCAACAAAGTTTCCCAAATCACAACAACAGCATCATGTTTCATCTAAAGATAATAACAATAACGGTGATGTGAGTGGAATGCAGATTGACTTATCAAGGTCTGCAGCTGCAGGCGGTAAATATAGAAACAAGGTATTAGCAGAGGTAGGCTTGGATGATATACTAGTTGACGATTATGATGAAGTAGATATACAACAACAGCAACATAATTCTATTAAAAAGAATACTCGCAAGGATAGAAAGAAGTCAGGAAGGAGACGAAAAGTACGTTTATCACAAGAGCTTAGGACTAATGAAGCTGCCCGTATCAAAGCAAACATGAGATCTACCGATGATGATGATCATGAAGATGAGAACGATGAAGAGGAAGGTCTAAATTATAATGAAGAAGATGAATTATATCCAGAAGATGAATATGATTCATTTAACAATTCAAATGAAGAGAGATCTAACTCAAGTTACTGCAATGCAACAATGAGACGAATAATTAACAAACTACTATATGCATCGATAGCAATTGTCTTTGCTATATATATATTCTATGGAGATGAGATATTTACCAACACAAAAACAACAGCAAATGACGATGTTGGCAATGATGAAGAAACTGAGAATCATCTTGCAAAGGATGGATATATAGAGGGATATAAAGATGCAAGAGTACCCGATGATGATATAGCACAGTTCGGGGGAGGGATTTTAGGAGCTGAAGCATTCGGTAAGAAGAATGAAGGTGGTGGATTAGATTTTTTTAATGATGATGATCAACAACAGAATGTAGAAACAGAAGAAGAAGAAGAAGAAGAACAGAAGCAACAGCAACCAGGAGTGCATGAACATACTGGTATAGCGAAAACTGATTTATTATGGGAACAATTAGATGGTTATTCCGAAATGGTTGTACCATATGATTCAGTACATGAGCTACCTGTGTTTTGGCATGTGCCAAAATGTGGTGGAACGACATTACAAGATTTATTAATGCATTGTTTTGGATTAGTCGGAGCTAATGAGATAGGCGGAGCATATGTAAAAGATACACCACCATTAAATGTTGTCAAGTTGGAGAATGGTAATCGATATGTCAATGTTGATATGTCAAACCCAACAGGCATAACTCATGCAAAGGAAATGGGATTTGCTCAAAGTGGATTGGCTAACATTGTCATGACTAGTTGGTTAGATCAGACAGCTGAAGTATTTGATGATAATGAACACAAAGGTAGATGTTTTACACTACTGCGTCATCCGATTAAAAGAGCTGTAAGTATGTTTTACTACTTGAAAGATGCAACATGGGAACATACATATAGTGAAGTATACAAAAGCATGACAATTGAAGAGTATGCCACATCTGAGTATGCAGAGGATAATTGGATGACAAGATTTCTGACAAATGAAATGGCAGGGGGCATATATGAAGAACATTTAGACCTTGCAAAGGAGGTGCTTGAAAGTAAGTGCCTCGTTGGACTTATGGAAGAGTTTACGCCGTCAATAAAGAGATTCAACCAGTACTTTGGTTGGATGAATATGGAGTTTGGTGGAAGTGTACAGATGAAAGATCGTGCAACATGTGTGTCACGTGTGATAGGCCATCCCGACAATAAGCATCCTCACCCAGAAGTAGAAGAAGGTGGTGATGTTTGGAACTTATTGATGCAAAAGAATGAGCTAGATGTGGCACTTTATGAGCATGCTGTACATTTATTCCATGATGTGCAAAATAAACTAGTTGATGAATGATTGTTGGGATTGATGACATGATTACACATAAGATTAGCATAACTTTAAATTGTCAACAAGAATTGCCCACACTAAGAAGACTCAGAACTCGGCATTGCCTGGGTATCTCGGAAAAGCGATTGCATCTCGAATGTTTTCTATGCCACATACATATGTCACAAGACGCTCAAATCCTAAACCATAACCAGAATGTGGAACAGATCCGAAACGACGTAAGTCAAGGTACCACCAATAGTCTTCAACATCAAGATCAAGCTCCTTCATCTTGTCTACAAGGACATCTAATCGTTCTTCCCTCTGACTACCTCCCACAAGCTCGCCGACTCCAGGCACAAGTAGATCCATAGCGTTGACAGTCTCACCACCATCTTCATCATTATCTCTCATATAGAAAGCCTTGATGCTCTTTGGATAGTTGTAAACAAAGACTGCACTCTCAAACTTGGTCTCAGCCAACCATCGCTCGTGCTCAGTGGCCAAATCAGTACCGAATTCAACTTCAGGGAATTGCCACTTGGATGGATCCTTGGCAATTTCCTCCTGTAGATATGTAATCGCATCCCGATATGATACTCGAACAAATGGTTTGTTTACCAACTTTTCTAAACGGTCCTTCAAACCCTTGTCAAAGAATTTGGAAAAGAAGGTCAAGTCTTCGTCACATTTCTCAAGTGCCACGCCTACTACGGACTTTAACATTGCTTCAGCATTATCCATTGCACTTGTTAAGTCAGCAAATGCCATTTCAGGTTCAACCATCCAAAACTCGGCAAGATGACGTGCGGTTTGTGAATTCTCAGCACGGAATGTAGGTCCAAAGGTATATACATCACCCAATGCAGTGGCATAAGTTTCTCCACCCAACTGTCCTGATACTGTTAAGAACGCAGCCTTACCGAAGAAATCTTCTGCGTAGTCTACACCAGACAGTTCTTTCCCATCTTCATCTTTGGCACGAGGTAATGAGTCAATATTATCAGTATCAAGTGTAGTCACGCGGAACATTTCACCTGCTCCCTCACAGTCTGATGCAGTAATTAATGGAGTTTGCACATAATTAAATCCCTCTTCTTGGAAGAAGGCATGAATCGATCCTGCCAATGTTGATCTAACACGTGAGACTGCCGCAATAGTGTTGGTACGTGGTCGTAAATGAGCAATAGTTCGTAGATATTCAAGCGAATGACGTTTCTTAGCCAACGGGTATGTTTCTCCTGGACAAGTGCCAATAATACGAAGGGATGTAGCTGATAATTCAACCGATTGCTTGCCACCTTGTGACTTTACTATTTGACCAACGGCTTGGACTGAACATCCAGTTGTAAGTTTGTCAATTTCTATTTGTTTATATATATTTTGTGTGTACATATGATATGTGAACATAAGATGTGAATGTGAAGTGAGAATGACTGAACAACACATATCAACAACACTCAAATTATAGATAGTACAAATAAAATAATACTACTACACATACCTTTCATAGTATTCTCATCAACATCATCAAATGGTAATACACACTGAATACCACTCATACTAGACCCATCATTCACTTCGACGAATGCTAATGTCTTTTGTTTTCGTACAGTTCGTACCCAACCTTTAATTGCTACTGGTTCATCTGATACTTGTGCATCATTAGTTTTAACACGTTTTGGAGTGGTTGTGGTTGTTTTTGCTTCAGTGCTTGACATTTGCAGTTGAATAGAATTGATGGAAGATGATACTCTACAATTAGCTACTGGTATCCTCATATTGTTTGCAAATACCGATGAATAACATGGGCTGCCACTTCCAACAATTGCAGTTCGAGATGATACTGAAGATACACCCCTATCATTGATAGTTGATAGTGTTCTACTAACAGTACTACTGCTGCTACTTCGACCATTTGAAAATGCCGATACTAAAGAACCTCGACTCGTTGCAATTGTTGCTGCAAGACAAGCTCTGGATGCCATTTTAAGAGTCCAATAACTATTCTTCGATGGTGCCATTCTAGATATCAATACGGGAATATGGGAAGCTACTATGAATTGAAGAAGGCATACAAAGAAGAGGAGTAGAGGAAGAGGAGTTGTGATGATGTTTGCATTGTCAGCAGGATACCGGATGCGAGAAAAGATACCATTTGGCTACCAGTTGCCAAACAATTGGCGACTAGTCGCCAACTGGTAGCCAACTGGTTGGCAACTGGTCGCCAACTGGTAGCCATAGTGGTATCTTTTTGGAAATCAACCCATTTGTTACACAAGTTGTAGAGTAATTGCAACTTGCCACCACCCAGCGGTAGCGGTATATCTATCAACATGTAGGCTATTGCAAGGACTCAAGACTGCAATATAGCAATAAACGATGATGATGTTATTTGCACATCGGAGGAGGATGAATGAGGATTCTTCTGACTCCGATGATTCTACAATCGAAGGGGATGAAGAAGAAGAACTTGCCGATGCCGCAGATGTCGATAATCATAATTTGCCTCAATACTTTTGTGGCAGACTTATCCAACGCCAATTAGATGATTCGTCTCCCCATCGCTCCATAGCTATGGCTACATCGACATCACAAAATCTACATATTGATACATCCATCGCCAACGATACTTCTAACGCCTCCCGATCTGGTCTGCAATCACCAAATAATAATGAACGAAATAATACTAGACAGCCACCATCTCAAAGTGACGATACTAACAGCAGCAACAACAACGATCGTCCTCCAAGTCCATGGGGATCAAGCACGTCAAAGCAAAGAATCATCGACGAATTAAAAGATGAAACATCAGATATTCATCTACAATTAGGAGCTTATACTGATGATAATTTCAAGGAGGTAAACTTTAAGTACCTACTTCAACATTATGCTGGCAACAAATACAAGCTAAGTAATTTCAGGGCGAATGTCATACGGATATTAAAACACTTCATCAATACGACAGGTCCGTTCAAACCGGACGAGAATGTCATCGAGAATTGGTATACGAGTGTGAATAAAGTTAGTAAGGGGTATGCACTACTATATCTATTATGGATGCATCAATCACGTCGACTGGAAACTATGACCACAGAACAGATTTGGCAGTCCAATCCTCTCTTTCAAGAATATGAACTGGAGAAGTTTGAAACTTACAACAAGAACATGAAAAAGTTGACCGAAAAAAGAAGACGTCTCATTAAGGAAGAAGAGGATGCCTTCCACCATGACATGCTTCTATTGCCAGCAAATGAAATTACCAATAGAGGAGTTCCGTTCTGGAATAAACATAGTGCCTCAAAGCTACTTGAACAAGATGAGGCAAGTGGAGTTGCAAAAAAAATGAAGCCAAAGCAACTATGGCAGTCAAGGATTGAGTACAAGGACTTCCCTCTCTCTGTATTTCGTAAACACATCTATCAGGAGAGGACGAAGCAACTTGCTGCACCATATTGGCAGTACAAAAGGAATCAGATTGCTAAGAAGAAGTTTGAGGATGCACAGCAAGAAATGAAGAGATGGGATCAGAATCAGTTCGAGGGAAGTCTGAATAATGTAATTGATGAATGGGAAAGACTGCACTTTGAAGAGTAGAATAGATGTAAACATAGAAGTAGATAAAGTAGCAGATAATGATTACATATAGTATAAGATATTATCTTTATTCTACCACTAACTATTCTCTTGATCTCTAGGTGATAAGCAAACTTCTGATTGCTGTTTGATTAACTTTTGAACTCTGTCAAATTATAATAATACAGAGACTTGATACACACTCCTTAACATACTCTGTCACTTAACATATTGTACGAGCAATACACAATACATATTCACTCTACCCATTCAACCTATCGATCAACTCTTGTTTACGCCCACTAACACGTAAATTTCTTTCTCGTAGCCTATCCTTTAGCTGAGGCACTGTTAATCGAGCGAAATCTTCTGGTTCATCTTCAGAAGTCTCTCCTTCATCATCATCATTAGCTGCTGCTGCTAAAGCATCTATGATTTGTGTTTGGAATAGAAGTGAAACATTGTGAGAAGATGAAAATATGATGTGCGCACAAGCAGTGTAAACTTACCACCTTCTGCTGCTACTGCTCCCTCATTGGCTGCTCCTACTACCAAAGCTCCACCCTCGACACCACCCTGTTCATTGGCATTATCATTAGCTGCTACAGCAACTGCTCCAGCCTCGCCGCCTTGTCCTTGTTGAATTGTAGCTTGGTTGGTCTCGTTCTGGATAGCAGGTGTTGGGGTGAACAAATTGCGTGCTGCTTCTCGTACTGCTTCTCCTGCTCTTGGGGATGTTATAAAGTTTGCAAAATTGGTCGCAACTCGACTTCCGAAATCATTTCCTTGAGGGAAGGACAACTGACGACGGGGTGTTGATGTTGATTGTGCCGTTGCTGTTCCACTTGTTTCATTAAGGAGTTGATTTCCTTCTCTCCCGAGTTCATGACCACCAGTAATAAGCCGAGTCAAGTTGTTAATTAAAGAAGGGGTATCAGGAGCTTGGATATTTAGTACAGCTCGTCTACGAGTAGTAGCTCGACGTCTAGCAAGACAAGTACGAAGTGCTGCTTGGATACGAAGTACAGCTAGCATACGACCAGCAGCTCGACGTCTAGCAAGATAAACACGAGCTGCTGCTTGGAGGATACTAGCCGCCGCCAAATCCTCCTCTGTGTACTCGATATCCTCCTCAGCAGCTCGACGTCTAGCAAGATAAACACGAGCTGCTGCTTGGAGGATACTAGCCGCCGCCAAATCCTCCTCTGTGTACTCGATATCCTCCTCAGCAGCTCGACGTCTAGCAAGATAAACACGAGCTGCTGCTTGGAGGATACTAGCCGCCGCCAAATCCTCCTCTGTGTACTCGATATCCTCCTCTTCTTCCTCCTCGTCAGATTCTTCTACTTCTACGTCTACATTATCTGAAAGTGTTAAGATAGAATGAGAAGTGATGTTAGTTTATAACCACCACTTTAACATATACATCTCTTGCACTAGACAATAGCAAATAGAGATTGAGAGCCACACATCAACCCACTGATACCAACTAAGGCGTACCTTCATTCAAAAACTCATCAAACTCCTCAGCATCATTGCTCTTGATAGGAGTGAAGCCTTCACGTCCTGTCACCATTCCTTCTTCATTCACAGGAAGCTCCCACTTGACCCTGAAAACAAAACGTTTATAGGTTTTCCCGTTTGGGAGTACCTCTTCAACCTTGGTATAGAAGTAGGATGGTGTGGCAACCAATGCATCAGAGCCAGGGGGGAGGTTGGAATCTTGATGCCCAGCCTGAAACTGATCCAAGTTGACAGAAACATACTTCCCATTGCGCATAGGTAGCCTTCCTGTAACAGTGATGGTCTTCACTGCCCGCTCACCCCCATCTGAGGTTTCATACACCGATGAAAGGAGAGCATTACGACGCGCATCATGGCGGTTACTAATGTCTTGGATCAACTGATTCTTGGGCACTGGTTTCCAAACAAGGTTACCCTTGGAGTCGGTTTCTTGAACACCACGATCTTTCACCATTTTAGGATTGCCTGCATAGTACTTTAGGCTGTCCTTCTGGTCTGCCGACTCTAAACTCTCCACTGAATTGAATTCAGATGAGGGGGCGACAGGATTGGTGAAGTTGAGCTGATTGGTGCCAAGCAGTTTATTTCCAGAAGATTTGAAACCATTTGGATTCATCTCCAACTTGTACTGTAATAATAGAGATGATCAATAGGTAGAATAAGATGTTGGTTAAATGAAATGGGTTGGCTCAAACATAAACAAATTCATACTACTCACCTCCTCACGATCATTCCAATTGTAAAAAGTTTGCTCGAAACATACCGTCTTCTTCCTACCAAGACCATCATCAGTAACCCTGCCAGCTTCGTTCAGGTAAATCATCAATCCTGCAATAAGAACTTGATATCCAAAGGTGAGCTGAATTTTGTCCGCTTTTGTAATAAATTCATCAACAGGTGGAGTGTAGGACCCGAGTTGTGCACCTTGTTGGAATTGTTCGCTCAACTGATTAACATCGTTATCATTGAACTGGACACGTGGTGGTGTACGAGGTGAACGATTAGTAGCCATTGTTGGGGGAGTTTCTATTTCTTCTTCTCGAGGTGGTTCCACGCCGTTTGCTGCGATGTAGAGGCGATCGATGATATCGTGTTGTTTAAAGAGCTTGTAGAGGGACGCTGGAAAGGATGGAACAGTCCACTGCTGTCGTCTCGTCTTAGATCTCCTTTGAGTTTGACGGCGCTTGTTAGCCTTGTCTCTATAGTTAAAGGGTTTCGTAGGATAAACCAAATTGTTAGAGTCTTTGCAATACAAGTTAGCATAAAAATCTCCAATTTCAACGCCGGCATCTTCCCCATATTGCACCATAATCGCCGACATATGTTCCATATATTGCAACCACCAATTAGGTTGGCCAGCAACTGGACTCCTCCAATCGATTCGTTCATCCTCGTCATCCATCATGTTGCAATAACAAAGTTATCAAATAATGCTCAACTTACCAATTATGAGATCAGTTCAGATGCACCTTCAGCGAGCTAAGCTGTTGGCTCCACATACCACTCATCCATGTTTCTTCTTTGGCTACTAATAGGTCCATTCATTGTGATATATGTTTCCATTTTATGGCATGTTTCATTCATTGTGCATCGGAACGAAGTTTTGCTAAAGGATACCTCTCGCCGCCAGAAATCACTTTCCTACCACCGACCATTGGTAGTTAGAGCTCTCTACTCTCGAGAGGTATTGCAATAGCTGTCAGGTGCAGAGGCAGAAGTAGATGAGGTAGTAGGCAGCCTACACACCGCCGAAACGGACTACTCTACATAATGTCTCTATTACATATGCTAGCGGCTCAGCAGCAAGCAGAATTAGAAGCCACTCCTACTGGTCCTACGTCGATTGCCGATGTCGATCTTATTCTCGACGAGAATAGACGACTTAAGGCAAAGCTATCGGCCATGACAAAGAAGCTTGATGATCTTTCTACCACAAATAAATCATTGAGTGATGAGAACAGACGATTGAAAGATAGTTTAAGCAAGAGTAGTAGCTCATCTAATCGGCGATCAGCACGAGCAGCCAAAACTCAATCAAAATCACCCAAGTCTATCCCCATTTCGATATCAGCGGCAGTAAATCCAGAGGATGTTCTTATGGTAGGACTAACATATGCTGGTTTTGATCCGTCTCGTCTGCAAAGAAACAATCATGGGAGAAAAGTGAGATGGTTCAAATCATTCTACGGTGTATCTCCTACAACTGTAGCTCCTTATCTTCAAGATATGAAAGATATGTACCCACGTATTAGTTTCAAAGATTGTTTAATGACAATGAATTGGTTGTTTCTATATGATACATACCCCGTTCTATCACCCAGATGGAAGCAATGTGAGGAATATATTGGAGATAAAGTCATCGAGTATGGACTAAAGATGGCAGAACTTGGGATCAAGAAGATAATCTTCAAGTTGGATGATACTCATAAACTTAAACTTGGACGGAGCCTTGACTGTGTTACATTTATGATCCAAGAGATGAGATTGGATCCGTCTTCAAAATGGTATGATTACAAAACTCATTCTTGTGGTTTGGTGAGTTTAGTATGTGCTCGAAAAGAAAGCTTTTCACATTTACAAATCTCTAACACTTTCTCTCTATTGCAGAAATATGAGTCATGTCTTGCCACTCGAGAACCCAAGATCTGTTCTATGAGAGGACCTTTCATCCCGTCAATGCATGACATTACAGTCTTTCGTGGTGGAGAAAAGGAAGTAAGGATAGAAGATAGAGATCAATCTGCTCTTTACTTTCAGATTGGGGGAGACGAGAGGTTCATTGGAGATAGTGGATACAGTGGAGAGCCAAGTAAAGTTGTCACAACAAAAGATGAACAATCTTCAGAGTTCAAAGAGTTCTTGGCACGGGCAAAGAATCGTCAGGAGACATTCCATACCCGTCTCAAGAGTTTTAGCGTGCTTGGGACAAGGTTTAGACACGGAGTTGACCCTGACGACCGAATGCGTCTTCACAAAATGGCAGTCCTAGCAGTAACAGGTATCATCCAAACAGATTACCTCAATGGACACCCCCCATTTGATATTTGTTAAGTTAAAGTAGAAAAGTAAATATAAATTTCAATAGCAACAATTAAGATAGCAGTGAATATACAGTTACATACTATATTATTATACCTAAAGGCATTGTAAACCTTAGATTGGTAATATAAAGAGTGCATTAGAACATTATTATATTGGTCTAATACTATTATGAATAGAGTAAGAGCCAGTTCTTATCATACATGTGTTGGATCTCAAAGTAGAAACAAATTTATTCATCTTCATTGAAAATCTTTCATTGAAAATCTCGTCAATGGTCGAACCAATATCTTTGCCCGTTCCTACAGAATAGCTTGTTATGTTGTGCTAGTATGTCGTGACTTCCACTTAGTGATCAAACATCAAGTACAATCCTCTCTCACCTCAACCTCCTCAACTCTCTCGAACGTCACTAACGACACCCCCCCCCCCCCCCCCACACACACACACACTACAAAACACCACTGCAATTGATCATAAAGTAGTTGAATATTGTCGATTTGCAAAATGAATAATGACCATCCTATAGATGGTTGAATACTAAAAAGTTGTAATTCCCTTTCTTCCCCCCACACCACTGCCAAAACTAGAAATGGGATAATATAAAAGTAGGGCGGCCAATTCATATTTTCTATTATATAATCTTGCGGCATCTAATCCTTGTCAACTTACTACTAAGGTATTGATGGGATGGAGCAGAATAGCAAGAAGAGTATAGCACATAATGTAGTAGACTAATTCGACTCAACCGTTAGGGTGCTAATCGTCGGCGGCGGCAGTCTTGACGGACCGAAACGACAATTGAGTTGCCGCCAAACTAAAGATCATTACTATTATGTTATTGATGGACATATGTTGGTAATAAAGGAGTAGAGCTACTGCATAGATAGTCTCTAGAGTATGAGGAAGCCTAGGGATCGTCATGAAAGACAATTGTTACACAATTTTGGAATTGTGGCAACCACTTAGTCGTCAACCAGTGGCCAACAAGTTGGCGACTAGTCGCCAACTGGTAGCCAATTGTTTGGCAACTAGTAGCCAGATGGGTGTCTTTTCTCGCATCCGGTATCCTGCAGTAAAATAAATACTCGCATTATTGGCGACTAAACCGTCTATTTGGCGGCGCTCGGCGCGCGCTCGCTCGCTAAAGCAATGACGTGCAGGCAGCTCTGGGGATAATATCGAATATTGTGGCGGTGGCGGCAGTGATACAATAGCTTACTACTAAGTACAATGTCAACTACTAAGAAGGGAGTGGCCGGTCGTATAGACTATGATTCATGGCAAAAACGTACCTCTGATTTAACCAAACAACTCGATGAGGAAGAAGAGGCAGAACAAAAGGCTAATTCATCGGCACTTGGGTTGGATAAATTTGCTAGATCAGCAGCTGAGGCAGAAGAACGTGCCAAGGCTGCTGATATTGCAAAGACAAAGAGTACATTGGAAAAGTATAAAGAACGTGAGGAGGGTATAGTTGAAAATTTAGTTGGTTTATTATGTTCAGTGGATAACACACAAGACAATAACAAACAACAAGAAATCAAGTTTATAACACGTGATAATTTAGATGCAGGGAAACGAGTCATCAACATTAGTGATACAAATGGTCCTGGTAAGATTGTATTAACAAAAGATCTATCCAACCTTGAATCGGCTACACCATCTAATGCCAAGCTACAACCCAAGACATATAAAGATGATGCTGAAAATAATGAAGATATGCATAAACCAACTATACATCGGGGTATAATCAAGTTAAATTTACGTAACTTACATTCCTGTACTGTTATTGTCAAGTGTAAAATCATTACGGGTACTGTTGAGATATCACATTGTAAAGATGTTACCTTCATTGCCGAGGGTGATGATGCAACTGTTGTTACAGTCCAAGCAGATTTATGTACAAATCTGAATATACAATTCAAAGACTCGCCATCAGGTAAGAATGTACCACTTCGTGTACGTGATACAAATTCAGGACCTACTACTACAAAGTTTTGGGGTGACGATGCTGATGATAGAGTATATCATGCTGGTGTTACAAATTTACATGTTTCGACATATCGTGATGGTTATGTAGACTTGGAAACGAATGCTGATTATATAAAGAATGGTGCTGCAACTGTTGGTAATGCTACTGCCGAGGAGGTACAGTTCATAACAAGTGTTGTTAATGGAGAGCTTGTTACCGAGAAGGTATTAACCGCAGGTGAAAGTAAAGGACTGAAACAAGGAGCAAGACCAATGACAGAACGCGAATTGAAAGTATTGGAAAAGAAGAAGAGCATGATTGAAAATGCATTAGATGAAAAGTTAAAGAGCATGGTTCAGATTAAAAGTCCTAATGGTGGAAATACATTAGTTGCATCAAGTAGTGAAACATCTGCAAAAAGTAACATTGCTGTTGAGGAAGAAGTGTATGCAGCAACAACAAAAGAAGAGATTGATGCTATTGTTGCCAGTATAGAAGAACAAAAGGCAAAAGGGAATGAGGCATTCACATCGGGGGAATATGCACAAGCAATCTTATTCTATACCATGGCACTTGATCGTGCTGCCGACCTTCCTGATGCATCATCTGTGAAAGAAAAGTTAGATGGTGGAGGAGGTGATGACAAAGTAGAGCAATTGTTTCCCAGACATATTGTACTCTCCAATAGATCAGCTTGTTTCTTAAAGCTTGGTCATCATGAGAAGGCTGTGAAAGATGGATCAGATGCTGAGCTACTCGAACCAACCTATGTCAAGGGGGTTTTCAGGAGGGGTCTGGCTTTGCATGCCATGGGACAGTACGAACAGGCAATCAAATCATTATCAGCTGCACAAAAGTTAGAGCCAAAGAATAAGCAGATTAAGCAGGCACTACAGTTCGCAGAAGTACGAATGACACAAGAAATGAGAAAGAGAATGCAGCGTTAACTCGGATGGTAGTATAGACGAATTATTTTATCGTCAATCGGTTAAGCTAAATGCTCGAATCTCTCAACATCATTCAAGCTCTGTGTGAGCTATTCATTGTATCAGTATTTACTCCCTATAGCGTCCAATAAGATGACGCATTCCTAATTCCATTTCTACATTCTCAGAGCATGCTAACCTTGTGCTTACTTCGCCCACACCTTCTTTGTCTTCTTTTCGGAGAAGATTAATTTTGCAGCAACAATAGGAGAGCGTAAGGGAGAAGTCTTTGTGATACGTCGACTCAATCTCCTCGACAAATTCATGGGTGCACCCTTGGGAGATGGCTTGAACCTCTTGCCCTTGTACTTGTGAACGCCCTCTGCACCGAATTTCACATTAGACTTCTTCTTTGGAGGTTTCTTTACTTTCTCCATTTGCTTTGACTGTTGTTGTTTGTCGGAGGGCACTTTCTTCTTGGCAGTCGCCTTGTTTCGTCCAACATCGTTCTCCTCATCAACACTACTGTCGCTTGAAAAGTCTTCCCACGCATAGCTTGAATCGTTCATGATTACCTGTTGTGTGATGTTGTGTCGCGAGTAGTAGAGCTTATCGTGGATTGCTCTTTTGTTTTTGTGGAAGAGGTAAGTACGTTGATAAATAATTATGTACCTTGTACCTCAATAATCTATATTTATCTCTCAATTTCAATTGATGTTTCTCTCAGTGAAAGAGCATTCAGTAATGAGATAGAAGATATATTTGTAGTTGGTCCAAGTGTGTGAGTCGCAAAGGTCACAGGACTGATTAAGTAAGAAGGACTGAACACATGAGTCGCACCTACATGGAAGGATCAGCAGTGTTTGCAGCAAGATCAAAGTACTATTCAAGATTAATTTGCATTGTCTTTACCACTTGTGGAATATTTATACGGTCAACGGTTGGAGAAGTTCAAGGGTCAGTTTGGAGGTGCTTTGTAAAGACAGTGCACAGCAAAAAAATTTAGGCTGTAACTCTCAATCAACATAGGTGATTGAGTTGTGGCGCGTTTCGATCGGATATGGAGGAGTAATGAATTTGTAAAAGAGTGCAAATTATTTGTTTACTTAATATTCAAACTTTATAACCATTTCTAACCGTATTTATGGAGGAATTGAACTTGTCTCCATTACATTCTTCCAAACAACATATGACTCCCAATCCGCACTTGTTAGCGGTAACAGTTTCATCTTTGAGCATTTATATAATCCAACACCCAACCAAAGTAAATTAAGTAGTATGAATAATGCCTTAGAACTTGTTAAATCAACCTTTCCCTCTGGATCTTCACAACTCCGGAATGCTTTCGAGACATTCATTATACCCTTAATTGGAGACATTATCGCCGTGGCTGTAATTGATATTGAGAAGATATTTAAATTCTTTCCACTCATCCAAAGCATGAATCCATTCACTTTTCAATGTTTAAGTTAAGATTCATTAGATATAATGTTATGTGTGTAACATAAATAAACTTATACAAAAGGTAAATAAAGATACACTTACTGGCAATTTGTTTCCCCGGAGACATTGCAATTGACATTGCTTTACTCTGTTTCCTTGAACGTATAGCCATTGCTTGTTTATTCTCTGCTGCGGTAATACCTGTATCATCTTTAATAGAGTATGTATCTTTTTCAACTGATTGAACAAGAGTCATATCAACTGGTGGTGACTTTATATGTAGAGTGGTATACCCTACATCATTCTCACGCAGATTAAGATTGACGGACCAACGTCTGTATTGGTTATAATAATAATATGGATATATTAACATACAGGTATTAATAGATGTGAGATACAATGTACAAAACACCTATAACTTATAGTATAACACAACATATGTGGAGATTTTAATTTGTGTTGCTAACTTTTTATAGACTAATCGTCAATAAATCGGATACAGCGCAACTATCACAATTAAATACCATTATTCTCACCTTTTGGATGGCATATCGACTTTGTTCTGTTGCAAAAGGGTCGGTGTAGTAGAAGGTAAAACCCACACACTTGCAATTGAATTTAGAGTATTAGTACAGTGCAGTGTACCTTAGATACACAGATCACATGATACGATTTGCAACACAAATAATCATAAATCTCACTTTCAATTGTCGAGGATAGATGCAGTAAAGAATATAAGTGTGTGGTGTATGATTACTGATGGAGGATGGTTAGGTAGATCTATATTATTTATAATCATATTTACATTGATAAGCATTACTAAGTAAAATATAAGTGGGCCAGGGAGGATACAACAACAATTTGTATCTTTCCCATCAAAGAATCTCCTGAGTAAAACAACAATGAGTTTGAGTGTCATCCTAGTAACTGCGGGTCAAGATGATAAGATACGGTTCTGGGAGGCACCAAGTGGGATATGTTCACGA
>Ga0214478_100789_pt1 | contig 17758 bp, 12 predicted proteins | sample M1_20Mar14CPVII9_2_FD_178001 | JGI IMG/M metagenome (GOLD analysis project Ga0214478, IMG submission 178001) | Marine eukaryotic communities from Monterey Bay, California, United States - M1_20Mar14CPVII9sort6BwellD7 | ecosystem: Environmental > Aquatic > Marine > Unclassified | place: USA...
CAACAGTTACCATCTAATATGAATGATGATATTGAAGAAAGTCCCATGCCTCCAAAGAATAACGGGAGGAAGAAACGTGCAGCTGCCGGTAAAAAGAAGAACATGAAGGAATCACCATTAAAAAGTGATGAGGAATTAAGTGATGAAGATGATATATATGCACCTGATCCAGATTATGGTAAAAAGAAGGGTGGTAATAAAGTGGATAAAAGTATTGATTTATTTGATTATGATTCAGATGCAACCACTGACGGTGGCAGTTCACCCGATGCGCGGCAACCGGCCAAGAAGAAGGCTAAAAAATCCCCTTACTTTTCTAACAATAACGATGGGGAAGAGAAGAAGGAAGAAGACGACGAGGAGGAAAACGTATTAAATCATGTTAAAAAGGGTGGTAATAAGAAACAGCGTGCAATATTGGATGATTCAGATTCCGATGATGATATGATTGGAGTCAAAACAAAAGCCTCCTCAGCTGGTATGAATGGAAATTTATCAGATTTAGATGATACACCTGGAAAGCCACGAAATAGTAAAACTTCATCCTTTAATGATGATGATTTCATGGGTGACGATGAATGTCATGCCGTTATAGAAGCTATGAAGGAGAGCCAGGAGGAAGATGAAGGACGTAAACTCAAAAAGCTCAAGAAGAAGAAGAGTAAGAATCGCGGTGGTGGCGGTTCATCTTCATTGGAACAACTTGACAATGCAGCACCAGTTTATAAAGATGATATTGAAGAACTCAAGGATTCAGACGATGATGATAATAATGGAGAAGATGATGATGAGATGGAAGTGTATGAGGTAGTAGATGAAGGACAAGAGACTGCCACACAGGTATTGACCGAGGCGAATAAATTGAGTGCCAAGATTGTTAGAATTGTGAGTGGCTGGTGTGGTAGCGCGAATAGTAAGGTTGATGATGGTAAAACTAGTGGTGGTGGTAATATCAAGGGATTGATATTGGGTGATGACGGATCACTAAATCTTGGCCACGGGGCTAGTGATGTCAAGTTGGGAGAAGGTGATGATATGTGGATATCTGACGAGACCATGAAGGAAATTCTACCCAATGTCAAATTAGCAGAGTATCAACTCTTGGGTGTGAATTGGATGGCGTTGTTGAATCGTAGTATGTTTGGCAAAGTCAAGTCTGGTAAGAAGGGTGGTGTAGTTAACGGTATATTGGCTGATGAGATGGGATTAGGAAGTGAGTATTTTGAGGTGTATCTTTTCATATCATTGAATGATTGTGCTTCTACTAACTCATTTTTCCCATTCAATACCTTCTGCAGAGACTGTACAAACTATTGCTTTCCTCGCATGGCTAAATCACCAGAGAAAAAGTGCTGTTATTAATATAGATGACGAGGAACCTTCCTCATCTAACGCTCGGCGACCACATTTGATTGCCGTACCAGCCTCTGTTTTATCGAACTGGATGAATGAGTTCAAGAAGTTTGCACCTGATATGGTTGTTGTCAAGTATTATGGAAACCAAACGGAGAGGGAAGAGATACGACAAGAAATGGAGCACAACCACTTGGTTTATTCACCCAAGGAGCAAAAGTTTGTCAACGGAGGAGCTCCATTAGATGTTGTGCTGACGACATTCAGTTACTTTTCGTCAGACAGCAACAAGCTTGACAGAACGTTTCTAAAGAAGTTTGACTTCGATTACTTGGTAGTTGACGAGGGACATACATTGAAGAATTCCAAAGGTTTGAGATATAAGAACATGAACAAGTTCAAAACAAGTCATCGACTATTGTTGACGGGAACACCAGTTCAAAACAGCCCCAAGGAGTTGATGGCTCTTCTTTGTTTTCTCATGCCCTTGTTTGATACAAAAACAAAACGCAAGAAAGGTTATGCCGAAGACGATGATGATAACGATGGCGGAGAACGAATGCTTGAGTACTTTGTCCAATTAGAGGGTGGCGCTGGAGATGATGAAACGGCCTATAGAAAGTTGAAGCAGCTGTTTGCCCCATTTGTTCTCAGGAGGAAGAAGGATGATGTGCTAGGCCAAATACTACCACCGAAGAATAGAAAGATTGATATTGTGCCCATGGACGACTCAACACGCTCCTCCTATGACAGTATACTCGCGGATCATATCAAAGCTCGTAATGAAAGAGCTACTGGCGCTACCTCTGCCGCTGCTCAACAGCATCTCTTCACAAACTTGAGAAAGGCTGCCAATCACCCATTACTTCTGCGTAAACGCTACCAAAGTGAAAAGGAGAAGGACACTTTGGCAAGATTAGCTCTCAGTTACCACTTTTTTGGCAATGATGCTAGCTGTACTTTACAAATCGTTCGTGATGAGCTAGATAAGTTTAGTGATTATGAAATCCACGAGGCAGCGATGACGATGATTGATGAGAGTCCTGCACGAAGAAAGTACCTTGAAAACTACACTCTCATGGAGAATGATCTATTCTGTAGCCCCAAGTTTGTTCGACTACGATCGTTGTTACCCGAGTTGATTGGTAAGGGACATCGTATCCTACTCTTCAGCCAATGGACCAAGATTCTCGATCTCATAGAGCACTTGATGCATAGTCTATCTCTGTCTTTTCTTCGTCTTGATGGTCAGACAGATGTGAGAGGTAGACAGGACTTGATTGACACATTCAATAAAGATGACAAGATCCCGATCTTTCTCCTTTCTACTCGAGCCGGAGGAATGGGTCTGAACTTGACAGCCGCAGACGTCTGCATCCTTCATGATTTAGATTTCAATCCTTTTAATGATCGTCAAGCCGAAGATCGTTGTCATCGTATAGGTCAAAAGAAGCCAGTAACAGTTATTAAGATGGTGACCGAAGGTACAATCGACGAGGATATATATAGGATGCAAGAGAGGAAAGAGTCTATGAATGAGGCAATTATGGAAAAGGGTGGTGGCAAAAAGAAGTCTAAGGATAATGATGAGATGGCGAAGATGGCTACAGCGGCATTAGAAAGGTTCGAGAAATCTCCAGTTCGTCCGCCGACTGTTGATTCAACCAATGCCCCAGTTATAGAAATCGATGTAGATGCTTGTCCGAGCCTTGCCCCTTCACCTGCAAAGAAGATGCCAGAAGGCTCGTCAACAGAGGACAAACAAAGTAGCATTAAGCCAGATGAAGAATCCAAGCCCAACGCTTCTGTAGATGACGACAAGACAGACAGCAAAGTACCTGCCACTGAGAAATCTACTTCACTTGCAAATGATGATATAGAGGACAAGAAACCTGCTAAACCAGTACTCGATGCCAAAATGAGAGAGGCCTTTGGTAGTGATAGTGACGATAGTGATGGTGATGATGTTGATGACGATGTAACTGTCAAGCAAGAGAATAAACAAAAGACTCCTATAGAGAAGAAAAAGATACTGCCCAAATCGAAGTTGGCACATCTAGCTCAATCTGATTCTTCTGATGACGACGATGATGATGCAGATATGTTGGCGAGATTCAAGGCCAAAAAAGAAGCCGAGGCAAAGCGAGAGTCAGAAGGCAAGTCAAAGAGCTTGAGTTATTAAGTTTCAGAGTAGGTTAAGAAGAGGCGACATGCATTAAGATTGTTGACAGCTCTATTTGCACATACTTGAGATTGTTGATAGCTCTATTTGTACACACTTCTTACTTTATACAATGTTCACTTTTCGACTGTTAAGAGTCCCTTCCGCTCCGCCACTCACCATCGCAATATCAGACATCTGTTGAGGTAGGGGTTGCTTCTTCCTAGTAGGTGAGGTGGCAGTCTTAGGCTCAGCCTCTTCTTTTCTAGAATACATGCCGATTGCCAGAAAGGCGAGTCCACATCCCGTGATAAACAATTGACTAACATGGAAATCAAATACATAGGCACTAACAATTGTTGATGTCACAATTGATACTGCGGTTGCAAAGCTCTTCAATATATTGTCTGCATACTTGATTACCACCGCTACAACCAGGCCTCCCATTGCCTCAAATGTAATGACTAATACAACTAACGGCGAGTATCCCTGGAAGAATCCCCCATTCATTATGACATGTCCATCTTTGAGAAATGCTGTAATGAATGCTATAATGAATGCAAACATTGATAATTGAACATTCTTTGCCCATACAGATGGAGGTGGTTTTGGATTTGAACTTGCTTGAGGTTTGAGTACAAGCTCAAAGTAAACACCTCCAAAGCCTGATGTACAACAAGCTCCGAGGACTGCTAGCACGCCAATCATTCTATGTTGTTCTTGATGAGATTTACTTGCATTTGCTTCCACTTTATCAAGCTGTACAGTTGCTACCCCAATGAACAATATGAATAGACCAATCATCTTTTGATAACTCAATCGTCTCTTTAATAAAAGAACCGAGAATAGAGCAGTTGTTAATATCTTGGCTTGGTATGTTACTTGAAATACTGCCGCATCTAGGTTCGAAACGGCAACATACAGTAGGTTCTTCTGTACTGTATACAATCCAGCTAGACCGGCCATTCTAAAATCGAATTGCAATTCATCCTTGAGATAATCAACAAATGATTCATGTTGTGCCTTTGTCTCTATATTACCATTTTTACCATATTGTTCTTCATCTTCTTTATCGACAACATCTGATTCTATATCATCATCATTTGCATTATTGTTCAACTGAGTATAACTACCACTACCATCATCTTTTCTCCTCTTAGTAAGATATGTAAATGCTAATATACCAAGACAAGTTATTAACTTCATTGCCTCATCACAGCAAACCGCCGTCGATCCTAGATACATTGTACCTGGACGAGTGCGGCTATATCTCATTAGTAGGACTAGACATGTATTCTGTACTACTAGTAGTATTAATACCAGATATTTTGGTTGCAATAAACTCATTTTGATGTGTCCTTTGCCTTTTTGTAGATGTTACAACTGGTTGATATCGTGCGTACCCAATAAAAGAAGTATGAATTATGAAACGATTGATATAAGAATATTACTTTCTCGCAGTACCGCGGTCGGAGAGAACAACCAAAAGAGAATCAAGAGCTGCTGATAAAGATAACTATAACACTACCAACACCACCAGATGATTAATAACATATAAAGCAGCAAGAGGTATCGTAATGGATAATGATCTGGCCACACTACTACGATATCATACCACGATACCTACCCGCCTATACTACAAAAAAATGCGACATCATCGTTAATCGTTTGATGAGCCCGTCATCTAGCACACCAATAGAAAAATATATACATCGCCGTCATCTAAACAAATCATATAATCATTATATAGCTAGCCGACATCTTAGCCGTCATCTCGACCAACTATATAATGTGCTATTTCAATCTATACCATTTGATTTAGACAAACCTTTATTCTCGGTGAAGTTCATTTTTAGAAAGTTTGACAATTAGCTTGCTAGCAAGTAAAGTTGTTGACGATTAACGGCACCGCTCATACTAGTACATTCATATACCGCCAGTATTGTTATTAGATCAGTTTTTGACGACTGATGACGGGTCGGTCTAGTATTTGAGCAATCTTAGTTTATCTCACTGCACGAGTAAGAAGATAGTGATTGCAAAATTATGACCAACAAGATGAATGAGGAAGATATACTTGCAAATCTTGAAGAATCATTAGAACAGCACAACTATGAAACTGCCGGGTTTGTATCGTCATATGCTCTCCCTTTATCCCATGATACTACTACTAACGACGAGGAAGTTATACTAAGTCAACCTATCAAATTTACAAGAGCAATAGAATCCTTTGAATCTGCAAATAACTCAAGTGTTGGTACTAATGATGATGATGATAACAATGTTCAAGATAATAATTTATCCGATATCTTTAGATCACCTTCTAACTCTCCAAAGGCTCGTGGATCTCGTGCAAATAGTTCTACATATGCTGCAAATGATAACGACGGTGTTACTTTCAGACCCCCTGATGATACGATGATGACATCACCAAATGACAAGTCAGTCAACATATCCATAAACTCAGATAGTACAGACGGGGTCAGTAATATTACCAGCAGTTTAATCTCTCCTCCGCCAAACAATCTTAACAGCAATTGGACACCCAAAACACCCGCGATAGGTGAAGTTAATGTTGTTAGAGATGTAGCTGGTATATCCCCACTACGGTATAGTCCAGATGACCATCAGAAGTCCATACAAAGCAACAATAGGAATACCAAGTCAACAAATAAGAAGAAGAAGAGAAAGAAGAATACTACAAATACACCAAAAGTTAAAAAGAACAATCTAGTCATACAACCATCAACACCCAACACCATGGTCTAATACATCAAAACATACTAATAATAGACACAAACAAATTGATAAGAAATTACCACCCACACATCCACTTTCTCCAACTAATAACACAACTAACAATACATCCCCACCACGAGTTATGTTACATAGATCTTCACATTCAATGAATTCCATACATAGTGAGGCAAGTTCAGCTTGTGGTAGTGCAGCATCAGAGGCAACGCCTGTAATAACTCCGTCGAATTATAGGAATCATACTTTTTCGTTTAGTGATGACGATGATGAAGAGAGTGGCGGTAATACAGGGAGAGATGGTAGAGGTACTGCTGAATTACAGGGCGTGAATATAAGTTTTACACAAGATTCAGTTGATGATGATGGAGATGAAGCTGAGAATAACCATTTAGAAGAAGAGGGTGGGAAATTATCACAGCATACTCAGCCACAACAAGAAGAGAGTAATTTATTCAGTTCTCCACCTCCTCAAACGTCTAATGCAGCAGGAATGTCATTTCATACATCATGGATTGAATCTTCAGGTTCATCCAAATCACAACAACCTGATTACAAGGGTGATAACTTCTTTTCTTCACCATCAGCCGAATCCTTCACATCCAGCACAACAAAAGCAACACATAAACGACAATTCTCATCTGATGAAAATTTCTTCGATGCAGTATATAACAGTGGATTACAATCGACATCATTCGATGTACTTTCCGACGCATCATTTGTTGATGATGCATCAATAGAAAGTTTGGAAGACGAAAAAAGTGTATGCAGTATAGAAGAACGCAAAGCAATGGAAGAAAGGATAATACAATGGAGGAAAGGTAGAGAGATATGGAGACGACAGAATGGTATAAATGGTACTGCTACTCCATCACGAAGTAATAATACTGACGGAGACGAACAACAGCAAGAAGAAGTAGTAGATGATGAAGGATACTGTGATGTAGAATTAGCTACACTATCATCTAAGAAAGTTGTTAGTAATGCAATGAGAAATATACATAATGCCGCTGGTGGTGGTGAACAATTGGAGAATAGAGTTGGTGAAATCAATATACATGATGATATTGGATCTCCATCCAAAAGTAATATTGGTTGGAGATGGAGAAGTCCAATTGTTGCTATTCGGAATGCCATTTGGAGGTTAAGTCTTCATCCACATTCCTTTGAGTATACGGCTGTAGCATCTACTGACAGCAGCAATGGAATGGCTAATCCTCGAACATTCACTCGAAGAGACACATGGAAAGCAGAGAATCTCACACCACAAAAGATACGATTTGCCGATAACAACAATTATGTTAATGACGATGACGAGGGAAACGAATCTGCAGCTCTCACCCCAAACAAAATGAAGCTACACAATCAAAAGAAGAGATCTTTGCATTATGATGATGTTGACTTTAATAGAAGTAATGGTATATGCAGTTGTTGTTGGGATATAGACAATTACAGATATACGGATGGATCAGGTAGTGCCGGAGGAGAAACATCACAAATACTTTCTAGTAGATGGAAGAAGTTACTCTTTATATCAGCTTTATTTCTCCTACTTGCATGGATATTTACCAATGGGAATCTGGAGAAGCATATAGATAATATGTCATATGATCATGGCATAAGTGAGAACGATCCACTGGCACGAGACAACTTCCAAGAGCGGATACGGATAATTGATGACGGCGATGATTATTATTGGAGTGATATGTTAGGCAGTCCAGTAGATGATGATGATGACTTTCATTCTCAGCTGTTTTCTCGACATCGTCAAGATCCAAGTCAGTATTTCGAGTTGGAGGAAGATACCCCCACACCAATTGATAATGTCAAAGAGAGTCATGAGACAGTTTTGGAATACAACAATTATTCAGGGATCGATACCATAGTAGTCTTAGGTCTTGATTCAATTCATCCAACCTTCTCTGAATGGATAGTCGATAGATTAAAAAGATTGTATCCAGATATGAATGTCGTGACTGCACTTCCAAGAGATACTACTGACAGCCCAAAGCAAAGAGGTTTGAAGATATATGATCCAACTTCTGACAAAAGTGATGTTACACCAAAGTCAAATCATATCCTCGTACTATCGGTATTCATCAATGTATATGATTGGATCGAAATGATGAGAGTGGATGCACACAATCCCAAGTATATACCAAGCAACCATGCAAGAGATGAACTGCAATGGATGGAGTATATAGAAACAAGTTTATATCACGATATGACAATTCTTGACTTCCGAGCAGACGAAATCCGTAGTGCTATTGTGGAATCTGCAGAACATAAAAGGGTAAAGCTGGTCATTCCTTTTCAATATGAGGACTTGATTGAGCCATACAGTAATTTTGACAACTATGTCCGTACTGAAGGATTAGATACGACTTCTTCTCTTCCGGGTATTGTTGGACTTCTAGATGAAATACAAGCTCGGACAGGTTTGCATCCAGATGAATCATCTGGTTGGAGAGAGCCTTCTGAAACTGTCAACGAGTTCTGGGCAGATCCAATCGGATGCGCAGAGTCAAGTCAAATGTGTTTTCCAACTATAAATAAGATGCGACATGATCCAGAATACATACAATACATCAACGGCAATGCTGACTGGTCTGCTGAGCGATTGGTTGGCTATGAGAAGAGGTCATTGCCTAAGCCCCAAATTGAACAAATTGTTATCCTTGGTGAGAGACATAGTGGAGCAGAATGGCTCGTGGATAGATTGGCAAGTTGCTTTCCTACCACTCCTGTGAAGTATGGATTACAAAATAGACCTGGAAAGTTCTTCCAAAAGGTACCCGACGACGAATCGATACCGCAAACACTAGTCATATCTACATTCTTAAATCCTTTCGACTGGGTTGAATTAATGCGTCAACAACCAATCAACGCTCCGACTCACAAAGAGATGGAATGGAGTGACTTCATCACATCACCATGGGAAAGAAAGAGGTCTAATCTTGACTTAGCACTGACAGATACTACCAATGCAAACTGCTCTTATGGTTTCTCTTTTAATGAGGTCATCCCATGTATGACAAAGAGAGATCCCACGTCTGATACATTTCCATTGTATGAACTCCATCAATCATCAAGTGGCTCTCTCGTTGGAGATCCATATGCAAGTATCCTCAGCCTCCGAGCTGATAAGATACGGAATTTCTTATCTGTAGCATCATTTGAAGGTGTGGTAGACTTTATACATATGCGATATGAAGATTTGATATGGGACGGACATACTAGTGATACATCACTACCATTTCCAGGTATCGCCGGGTTATTGGAGAAGATTCGTGATCAAACATCCTTGGTCCCAGATCCGACTGCTGGTTGGATTAGTGACGAAGATGATATCTTTAAAGCAAAGCCATTAGGTGTAGGAACAACAGAGTTAGATCCTTACTATCTTCAATATATGAATGAGCACGTTGATTGGGATGCAGAGATGTTGGTTGGATATCAGCCCTACTAGGATAGAGCATTTAATTAAATTAGATATCACTATCTGGAACAGTGCATATGATATCGTCATTCTCCACAACATCTTCTGCTGGAACCCCTCTCCGCCGCCTACCTCTAGGAGGTTTCCACGTCATCCCCAAGTTGTCGAGCTGAGCTCTCCTTAAATCGGCATCTTTCCCTTTGAGATAAGCTGCTTTTAATCTAACATCTTTTAGTCTTTGGCCAAGCTTTAAACCCCAAAGCCTCTCTGGCCAAGGCCATGCATCGAGGCAAGAGGCTTCTGGGTTCTCAGTCGGCGGAGCCGGCACCACAAAAGAGAAGGGAACATTTAATTCACGTCCGTGCATCTGCGAGTATATTGCTGCACCATGTACAACGTCCAACCAACCAAAAGAAGCATTTCCACTTCTCCGTCTAAATCCTATATCCTCTAGAGCTTGCTTCCGTTCGGGATGACCCTTTACATATAACTTTTTCTGTCTAACAGCCATGCACTTTGCACCGAGCTGGTAATTCCACAGATCCGATGGCCACCTCTCATCATTATCGGGAACAACAAACTTGGATGGGACACGAATAGCACTATTCAATTGTGATGATGCAGAGTTCTCTCTATCCAATCTATTAAACCATTTCAAGGCATTGAGAAACTTTTGAAACTTGTACTCCGAAACATCATAGACAAAGCCCAACCGATCTAATTGCTGTTTCCTCTCAATGGCATTATCACCTATCAAATAATCATGTCGTAAACGCACTCGTTGTACAATGCCACCCAATGGCAGATCCCAACAAGCCTTTGGCCAATCATTACTTCTTGGTATTGTAAATGTTGCAGGTACCATTACATCACCATATAAGTTACGATATATCCCTAAAGCATCTACAAATAAGTTCCAACGTGGTTGTAGTCTCTCCCATATATATCCGAGCTTGTTAAGTTGACTAACTCGATCTTTATTTTGTGATATATGTCGTTGCCACCATCTCATTGTATAAATATGCTTAGCAAGTTTCACTCCATGCCATTCTTTTGGATATTCATTCGATGAAGGCACAATAAAAGATTCTGGAATTACTAAATCACCATGTATTCGATGATATGCTTCTAATACTCTCAGTGAAGAATCAAAAGGTAGTTCACTTATATCGCGTTTACTCCACCATCGTGGTTGCACTGTTGATTGCAATAATGTATTGTAGTATCGAGTATTGTATCTATTTCTACTACGAGTAACTGTCGAGCTGTATCTTCTAACCTTTATTGGGGGAAATACTCTTCTTCTTTGCAATAATGCGAATGCATCAATACTCCTATTCCTAGGCCAGCTTAGCAGCAATAGAAATAACTCGAAGGTGCATATCATGTGCAACTAAGCTATCACAATGTTGTGTATAATGTTGGCGCCGCCGACGGCGATGAAACTCACAACGATATCAACCAGAGATTCAAACAATATTATGCAATCGGAATAGCCTTGTGGGGTGGCTATGTGGATGTTCCTTCTATTGTTTGGCAGAGAAAGTTGCTCTGATTTTGCTACTTCACCATAATTTTATTGATTCAGAAGGCCATTCCGTGAAATTTGTGTGGTCTAAGTATCGGCCGGGCATAAATCAACTTTCCATCCGACAGCTACTGATGGACAGCCGACAAAGGTAGACAAACAACACCACAACTACCCTACCAACTTTCCAATATTCTAATATTCAGCAACATGCTGCTTACTTCCAGAGAGGCGGAGGTCAGCGATGATGGAGTGGAGATACAACTCAGTGGTCGAGGAGAATTGGGCAACATAACTGATCAAAATGTATCTATATCAGCAATCAACGATGATTTGATTGCAACAATAGATGGAGGTGATAGTGGCGAGCATCCTAGATTACCAACCATTGTTGAGATTGCAGGTATAAACTCCTCTGACAGTTACCCAGACGAGAACATTCAGCCATTATCACCACATAAACGAAGCATAGACAACTTTATAATATCTCAACAACGCCATAAACTACAAAAGGCTGAACAGAGAAATGATTATGAAACAAAGCAGCTAAGTGCTCAACTATCACTAACTCAACAATATACAGATGAAATTATTGCAATGAGGAAGGAGCAATCAAAGCTTGAAAAGAAGTTAGTCCTCCAACGTCGGGAGCTTAAATATCGGAATGAACAACTCAAAAAAGAGCTGAAACAACTTGATGTTGAAGCTGCTAATATATCTAAATCAGAAGCAGAGGTTATTAAATTACGAGGACAGTATAGAACTGAATTGCAATTACTTGAGAAAGAACATCTTAGATTAATAGCATCGGCTACATCAAGTGAGTTAGCTCTTGGTTCTCCTAGAAACATTGACAACAAAGGAGAAGATACATCACTTCTACCAAGAGTTATAGACATTTCTAAGAGTGCATTACAATCATTCATGTCACCCTTCCATGATGATGAACTTGTAACTTCGGTACAAAAGAATGGTTGCAGATAGTTTATATTGATGACCATTTTTCTTGATTATGCTAGTTCTTCACGAGCCTCAACTAAACTGTCAAATAATGTATAGACATGTAAAGATTGGCAGGTAGTAGTAATAACTGTACAGGTAATATCAAAAGTTGTGAATGCTACAAACATTGTAAAAAGAACTATAAGTTTATGAAAAAGTAGTATGTATAGATGAAAACGAGAAAGCTATTGATTGTACAGATGTAAAGGAAAGGAAATAGATATTGTATAGAGAAAAGAATTTTTGTGATAGGAAATGGACTCTAAAGGACACTTTGGTTCGAGAGAGTACAACAAGAGAGAGACAGCATTTAGGACAAAAGATTGTATTGTGTAGGAAACAAATGTATTTGTCCTTGTATAAAAAAGTAAGCCTGACTCTTCTTGTCTTTAAGCAATGACTTTTGTTATAACTCGTATTATGATGAGTTCAATGGACAATTATACACATCATATAGTCTGTGAGAGGTTGCTGGTAAATCTCTATTCTTCCATCTTCTTTCTATCCATTCTATCATTTGACTTGAAGTTTCACATGTTACTTCCAACTCATGTTGAGAAAAACATTCGACATATGCATACTCAACATATCCTAACTTCTCCTTGAATAATCTTAATGATGATTGATTCTTCTCATCGATCTTGACAAAATATCGTTTGATACCTAAATGTGATGCTCCGTAATGCATCATTGTTAATACCAATTCGACGCCCAAATTTTTGTGCCGATATGATGGTTCTGCAATCATTATGTCGAGCTCTGCTTGCGTTAAGAGTTCATTTGATTGCTTAGTTTGCTCTTGTTGTTGTATACTGGTGTTGCTCAGTTGATCATTATCAGAGTCATCATCAACTTCTTCTTCTGATAGGAATAGATTTATGTCGCCAATCATTGCATTTAATGTATTTTCTATAAGTGTTGGATACATCTTCTTCTCATTATCAGATACTTCATCTTTGTTGCATGGCGGTGGCGGAATATTATCTACATCACTACTATCTATCAAATCTCTTGCTAATATAATGAATGTACTATGATATGAACAACATAAGATATGAGTTTAATTGCAATACAAAGAACAATAATCCCAGCACACATCACATACCACTTCTTCTCATCATCTCGCCATTCGCATTGCATTTTAATCTCTTCTTCCATTGATAATGGTTCTGATGCAGTTGCTTCTAATAGATCTGGATCTTGCATCCATTTATGGTAGTTTGGCAAATGTTCTGGTCCTTTAGAGAAGAGATGACAAGGGGAGATATGATGTTAGAGAGATTATTCTAAAGATCCAAACAACAAAGTTCAGATAACTAAAAACTTACTGTATGGAACAAGAATACACCTATTACCAGATAGACATATCTCATAATTCTCTTTCATATTATAGGAGAAGCAGCAGCGCAGGGTATTGTCAACACAAAAGTTGTGTAGTTGATTCACTGAATGATTGGCACGCCCGGTCAGCCGGCCCGGGGACGGAAAGGATACCGATAATTTGTAAAGGGGTTGTTTCTCTAGGCAGTATCACAACTCAATTCTAGGCATACCAAGAATATATCTTGCATCTTATCAGCATATTGAAACGCATGTTAACCATCGCCTCAAATGAGCCGTCAATACTATCATTAAACTGCTGATAAGCTTATCAATCATCTCATAAATTATACTAGAATTTCCAGTATGACAATCACCACAGCGGAGAAGCAACTTTCCTCGCCTCGTGAGCTATGCAAATCCGAGAAAGAGAGTCTTTGTCAATTGATAAGGGATGTTCTTAATGTTGATCCATCCAATGATGAGGATATAGAGGATGCCGATATATTGATAGAGTATGTATGTGATATGATAGATGAGAAAGATAGTGTTGGTCAAATCATGAAAGAGGTGAGTTGCAATGAATGTTATATTATGATGCATATCATACGTCTTCTCAACTCTTTCCATATCGACACCGATACTCTTCCTATTTCTATCCATATCTCTAGCTTGTACTAATGGAAATGACAATATGTGGAATCAAAGTTGCAACAAAGCTGGGTAGATGTTTGGTATACTTCTTTCAAACTCTCGATGATGAAAGTAAAGTAGTAGTAGAAAAACCGAAGAAGCAACAACTTGCAAAGCCATCTTCTTCTTCTCGTTCATCCTCCTCCTCAACCACACAAAATAGAAAGCCAACAACACATAACTCTGTTGCATTTCCATCAAAACAAGCCAAGAAGAAGGTAGTACCTCCTACTTCCACCCGCTCATCATCATCATCATCATCATCATCATCTCGGTTTGATCTTAGCTGTGGTCGCTTTGCCCCGAGTAGCAGTCTCGAACACAGCCGATATCTCAAAGAGGAAGCAAGACGTACTGCGGCATTGACAGCTGATTCGTCAAAGTCCAAGAAGCAAAGATCAAGTGCTAAAAAGAAGATGAGTCAAATGAAGTCACCGCACATGTCCACAAACATCAAGTCAACAGCAATAGAAAGTCCTCCAAAGAAGGAGGATACTACCGATCATCTTCTACCAAAGAATATCAAGGTATTAAATGTCACTAGAAATGCTAGAGAAGAGTCAATCAATACGTTTGACATTCGACATCGTATGTCACGATTTGAGAAGGATACATCTTCGTCTTCTACTAACAGGGAGAAAGTTAGTACTCCTCCCGTTGAGATTGATGATCTTTCACTTGACTCGGAAGGCTCGGACTCGGACGATAGCTTTGAGAAACGACGAGCTTCATATCGTCAGACTGCTAATAAACATAAGAATCTTAGAAAGCAGAAGAAGAAGGAGGCCAAGTTATATCTACAGAGTCGAAACTCACAGACATTGGGTAGTGATTTGCCACTAAGGCTGTCTGGGTATCAAGAACATACCAAAAACAGGTCATCATTTCGACTAGACTCACCTCATACGAATGCAACTACTCCTTCCTCCGATGATGAGTTTAACGGTAGTATTGAAAACTTGATCCCTACTTCATCAAGTGACAAAGTACCACCACCAGTTCCACACTTATCTCCTCATCAGGCTAAGGCTACCTCCAAGACTTGTGAACAAAAGAAAACTAGTCTCAGAGAGAAAGATGAGGTTAGAGGAAGTGAATGCAAAGTTTGCATCACCAGTATCTTCTTTTGCTGATAAGAGTGGTCAAGAGGACAAAGCAGCCAGGAGAGCTGAGGTGGAGAGAATGTTTAAGGACAACAGTGAGAAGTGGTTAAAGGCAAGTTTAGAGCAAGTAGAGCATTAGGATAGATAGAGCAATTAGGTAGAGTTTAGGTAGAGCACCATGTACATAATAGAGAGAGAAAATTGAATTAGATTTCTGGCCAATCCTTATGAGCTAATTTACAACCTATATCTCTTATCTTTCTTACTCTTCCTTTTCCTCCTGAAACCAATCCTTCTTACTTGCATATATGTACTTATTAAAGGCAGTACTTAAATGTTTCTCCCTAGACTATTATATCATATCACCATATCATCATATCATCTGAATCCTTCTCCTAGAACGTCTGCACCTTATGGATAGACTTGTCTATAAACATACCAAACTCATCATCATCTTCTTCTTCTTCACTCTTGATCTTCTCTTCGTTTACATTGCCAGCTAAATCCCTAGACGACTCTTCCCCATTAGTCACACTTTCAAATGGTAATGGTTTGAAATCCTTAATGGAAATGGGTAGAATTGATTCCACATCCACATCAGTTGCTAGGGCTTCGGATATACAAGTGGCTCTCGTAGATGGGAAAGTACCATTCGATAGTGGAAGAGTAGCAGAAGTATTAGCTTGAACTTGACCAACCGATGCGGGATGAAACTTGAAGTTCATCATGCCCTGGTCCCCAACCCTAAATTGATTTGTTGGTATTGAGGCCGAGGGCACATCTAATGGATGAGTATTGCTCTTTAAAAGAGAAGCAAACTCATCAACATTAGCAGCCGGTAGCACATCCGTTGTTGTTGGCTCCATGTTACTATCATCGGCCATAAATGCAGACCAATTAAAGTTCTTCATGTTATCATTGTACTGTGTTTGTTGTGTGTGATAGTAGGGGGTAGGATCAGAAGCACGTCTTGTGTACATATCATTGGCACGTTTCATAGTAGTAGGGTATCCTAAACTCTTGCGGAGTGTACTGGGGGATGGCGGTCCAATCAAACTTGCACGACGTCGAGGCATCTTCATCCTGTCATCATCTTCACTTAATGTAATCCTACGGGTAGTAATACCACTACTTTCATTTATTGATGAGGAGATTTCCATCTCGGTATCCGTGCCTTCTTCTCCTTCTCCTACTTCTGTGTCGACATGATCACCACCCCCCACCGTACCTCCCTTATTAATGTCTGTTTTACCAATACTACCCTTAATCTTCACTCGAAGGATATGCCTCAGATTCTCCGGTTGTCCTCGAATAAAAGAGGTATGAGAATAGAATGAGGATGATGTATCTCCACCTGCCGTCTGCGTCCTTTCGAAGCCCCACAGATTTAGTTGTCGTTGGAAGGATCTTAGCTTTGTAGCCTTGAAGTATAAAGGCATTAGTAGTTTTTCAAATAGTTCACGATTGTTGATTTGAAAACTACGACCTCCATTGACCCATGATATATAACGATATTCGTTTGGCTGTGTAGAAGAATCCTCTAGCACTGAGGAGGGGGGAGATATATATGTCAGTGAATTATTATATCGATATATATATCTGTATATGGCAACATAAAACTTACTTTTATATAATACTGCTGGGAACTGACATAACATATTGGAGGAGAGAAGGTGGACACACGTGTTTGTTAGTTTCATTGCAATGATGCATTGATATGACACAAAGATACTTACCTGCTTCTGTCGTCGATCATCTGTATTAACCATTGTACTATTATATACAGCAATTTGTTTACATTGATGTGTACTTCGATAGGAGAGTCTACCCATTATGGAGATTATCGGAGTTGTAATCCCCTCGCACGCGGCAGTGCAAATGCAAAAACGACACTGACTGCCAAAACTACGACTTGTAATAAGTAATCTCCAAACTTCAACATGAGAGGGATAACCATAATAAAGAATAGCCTCTCAATCTTATGAACATAGTTCAAGTTCAGATAGAGGCTAATAGAAGCAATCTCATTATTACATTATCTTACTTGCTACATCATAAACAATCAGTTAACCTATTCCTCAAATAGTGGTTAGAACAATCTCACCACTTTTTAAATGTGTACAGTAGCAGCCGCCTCCTCGGCCACTACTCCCCCATCAGCCTCAATCCCCGCAATGACTTGATCAGCAACCTCTGCAGAAGCATCGGCATCATTATTAGGATCATTCATACCCACATCTGGTAGGCTAGGAACAGCAGTAGTTTCCTCAGCATCAGCAGGAGGAGGGATTGTTGGTACACTTTCCACTTCCAAACCTCTTTCTTTTGATTGCTTTAATTTCCGTTGTTCGGCCTTTTTCCTACGTTTCTCATTCCGCTTCTCCAAATCTTCCTTACTAAGCTTC
>Ga0214478_100791_pt1 | contig 17707 bp, 23 predicted proteins | sample M1_20Mar14CPVII9_2_FD_178001 | JGI IMG/M metagenome (GOLD analysis project Ga0214478, IMG submission 178001) | Marine eukaryotic communities from Monterey Bay, California, United States - M1_20Mar14CPVII9sort6BwellD7 | ecosystem: Environmental > Aquatic > Marine > Unclassified | place: USA...
AAGTAATACATGTGTTGTAGAAACCGGAGTTTATCTTGATGCATGTAATTCTAACAGGCCATACTGCTGTAATAAAGATAATGGGTTGGGCAACGGAGATGGAGACAAATGCACAACACAAGGTGGCGTGGCATCATGTAAGCCTGGTTTGGCTTCTCCAAATACCTGTACGAGACTAAAGACCTCAAAGGATGCAAGGAAACGTGATTATGGTGAAGAATGTGCAGAGGGATTGTTCTGTTGTGTACAAGAGCAGGGTAAGTCCGCAAGATATATTTGTGTGTTCAATATGAAGTATTTGATATTTGAGTGCTTCATTTGGCCTTCATGCATCTTCATTTGATTCTTTTGCGAGCCGTATGCACTAACAGAAGTTACTATCCTCTCTCTTCATCGTCATAAACCGCTAAACACGCATCTTCCAGGGAATGATAAGTGGGGATCGTGCATGACAGCAGAAGAATGTCCAGGAGGAGTAGATGCTAGACGCGGATTGTTTTCTTCGTTTGGTGGATTGCGGAATCTAGCACAAAACGACGAAGAAGAACATACTTGTAAGAAGAAGAAAGATTTGTCATGGAAGAAGAAGGATCATGCTTGGAAGGTGAGTAGAATTTGATATTTATCATTTGATATGTTCTTGACTCTCAAGTCGAGTTAGATTATGCTCACATCATATGCTCTTCTTTTGCTTGGAAGGTTGGGATGAAGAGCCTTAGGGATCATAAACTTCCAGACGGTGTACCGAGAGTCCAGAATGGAGTAGAGTATGTGGGTGACCAACGAGTTAGTATGCTCGTTGTGGAAGATGGAATGTTATACGAAGTCGCTGTAATGGCCGATGGAAGCATTACAGTCTCTTAGCCGTGCGCAGCACAGCCTCGCCAGAGCCCTCGGAGAGACCCGCGGTAGCTATTATCGGCAGACGGAAGCATTACAGTCTCCTAATGTTGTTTATTAGACCAAGAAGGTCATGGGGATTGACTTATTCAACCCCTTATTGTGATAGATTAAACGTTAATAATGTAAATTAGTTAGATACTTCATTGAATTTAGTAGGATGTAGTAGATATTCAGAGTCATAATCTGTAATAACCGTATCCGAAGAACCATATCATCGCCCCCTAACGCCTAGATTACTCAAGAGATGAATTATGCTTCCTCCTTTTTGCCATTGTACCAATAGAGTCCAGTATCCCACATAGTTTCCTGTTTTCTTCTTCAAGATTTCCGATTTCCTTTTCCTTGTCCTTTAGGGCGTCGTTAGACTTCTTCTTATCCACTTGCATTGAGCTAATCTCCTTTTCAAGCTCAGTATTCTTTCGGGACAACTCTTTGTACTTAGTTTCCAAGGCACGATTCCTACCATCATTAAGTTGCATCAATGATACAACAGATGGATGTAAAAAGTGAGAAGCCAGTACAAACTTGCACGTGCAAATTGGAAGATTGCAGAAAGCTTTCTTGCATCGATACTATTCACTACATTCTCGTTTTGAGATTGTTTCAAACGGCCAAACCAATCGATAACAGAAGGTAATACTTTTAGGCCCCTTTCGTCATCTTCTGCGTCCAATTCAAATAGTGGTTCCATATCAATGGCCAAGTTCAGTTTGAGTAAGGAAGACAGATTGGTAGGCATGTTTTTGATGTCTTTACCACCAAGGCTTTGCAATGTATGATTGGAGCAATTAAAAAGAATGGCAAAGAAGGCATTCCAACCAGATTCGGTGATGCCTGGATTTCCGGACAAGTCAAGGCACTTCAATTTGTTGTTACCGATCAAAGATTGTGCAAGTAATGCGGATATTCATCGGTCAACTGATTGCGGCGCAAATTCATAGTCTTGATATTGGAGTTGGTATCTTGAAGCAGAGTTGCAATGGATTCGTATCCAGACCTCCCGATATTGTTGCTTGATAAACTGATATCTTTTAGATTGGGACATTGTGATAAACACTGTGCAGCGGTCTTTGCCACATCTCTTAGATCACGATCACATTGAAACATATCGATTGTTGATATGGCGGTGTTGCATACTTGTTCAAAATTTCAATATCGATTCCACCATCTAGAGAAAGATGTTCAATGTTAGTATTTCGTTGTAGTCCTTCAAAAAATGGTTTAGTGTTAAATGAAGACATCCATTCCGACGATTTGTGAAATGATATTTTTATTAGATGAGTATTGTTTCCGATAGCATTTCCTAGTCTTGATAAATCTGCTTCATCTTGTACCCAAAAATAGTTAATTCGACTTGTCGAATTTACCATGACCATGGAATGATCTTGGCCTACAATTGATATTGATAGTAACTGAGGATCATTCTGCTCTACACGAAGTAATGCTACTTTTGATTTCTCTACTTTGTTGTCGTCCATTATAATATGTTCTAGTTTGTTAGTTCTGCTAACTGACAAACTCTATCGTCTATAATATCTAACGCTTAATAATATTGCTCACCAATCATAATACAAGGAGGTCCTCCTAATAGACCGTATTGACTACGATATAATGTAGTTCACTGACTGGTGGAGTGCAAGATACCGCCCTGAGTACAAACTTGTAACAGCGGACTGTGATGGACAGCTAGAGTATTCATGATGATATGTAAGAAAACGATACAGAATAGGCTGTTTATAATTACACTGTGAGCGCTAACTAAGCTTAAACAAATATACTGTGTTTACTTCTTATGGTATGATGTATATGTGCGTCGGCCAGATGATGATTGTGTACATCAAAAGGCAGAAGAGCGGAAATTACCTGCACCTACCGAGTTATTGACGTCAATCTATCCACAAGCCGGACGAGATGGAGAAGATATTAAATTGGCATTTAAAGGTTATTCAAAAGATTCTGAGGAAGCGATGATATCTTCAGGATTAACACAATGGAAAGCATCAGATGTACTTTGCAATTACCTTCTAAATGATGATGATATTATTAAGGAGAGTCTTTCGATGGTTGGTTTGCAATTTCATTTGCTTGAACTTGGTTCTGGTTTAGGTAAATGTGGATTACTTGCTCATCATTTACTTCAAACTAAAGATACTACACGGGGAAACGCATATCATACTGTGCTAACTGATGGAGATATAAATGCTATGCGTTTTTTGCAGAGGAATGTAGCGTTTAACACTACCGACGGTGAGAAAATATCATGTCAGAAATTATTATGGGGGGAGAAGGAAGCCAATGCCTTTCTATCACAACAAAATGGTAGACCATTTCACCTAATTATTGGTTCTGATTTACTTCAAATACCTCAAACACTAGAAAATCATCGTTCTGAGGGATACTATTATGTTTACAATCGTATGGTAAACGACTTATTCGACACGGTCAAAATACTTGGTACGACATTCATCCTTGCACATGATGAAGAGCTATCAATCCCCGTTGATATTGTAATAGCTGAAGCTGCAAAGAGGTACTTTTTCTATGAAGTTCTGAAACAGGAAGGATCAGTTTATTTACTTCGTTTTAGACGAACAAAAACATGAACATTGAGAGTGAATAGAATGGCCTCTCGGTTTCATGCTAAGAACACATTGCTGGAGGATGAGAACCGTGCACTAAAGGCTAGATTGCAATTAGTCGAAGATAAGTGTTTGAAATTGGATGAAAGATGTACTTTTTTGAGGGATGACACAAGTCTGCCCAAGAGTATACTTATATCTTTTGATGAAGACAACCTTGCTAGTACATTATCATTCTTGGAGCCACAAGACTTTGCTCAATTGGCATCAACCTGCAAGCGTTTTGGCCTTAGGAAGCACACCATAGACACAGAAGAAGAGCCTGTTTCATTCATGAAAAAGATAGCATACAAGATTTATGAGGGTGCCTCACCAGAGGAAAAGGGCTCCATCCTATACCAAAGAAGCGATTCTCCATTCTATTTATATAACGAGTTGAACAAACTACGAAAGCCGCTAAAGTTTGATCGGCTATTTGGTGATTGGGATATACAACATGCAGCGGATGATGAATCGATTATTGAACCAAAGAAGAGGTTTGGTGGTGCAGAGCTCTCAGAAGACGACTTTCCAGCATGTACCGCCGTAAGTGAACTCGTGATGAGAGCCGGCAAACATTATGTCACCTTCACATGTTGTCAGCAAAGTGGAGACCCACTTTGGTTGGGAGTTGTTAGGCCTTTAAAACAATTCAAACATACAAAGTCACTCGATGAAAGTCCTCATCCGAGTCCAAGTCAATCTTTGTTTACTCCATTTAATGCGTATTGGTTAGATGATTTATTAGAGTTACAATGTCCAGAATGGGATAGTAACATAAACGCTTGTGTATATAAAGCAATTGATGGGCATTGTCAGTGGACAGATTGGGGTGATATTGGTGGCGAATTTGATCTGACAACTTGGACTTGGCCTGGTATGCAATCATTTGAAGGCTTTGGAAAGATCGGACTCCTCTTAGACTGTGATGAAGGTACCTTGACAGTTTATAAGAATGATATCAAGCTTGGGGTTATGAAAGAGGGATTGAAAGGTGCCTATTGTTGGATGGTGTCAGTGGGATCACGTTGGTTTATACCCAATGAAGACCGTAGACCTGCTATCAAGATTGAAAGAGGCTCACCTCCTGAAACAGTAGAAGATGGTGTACCTCAAGAGAAAAGGCAGAGAATAGAATGAGCCCCATCGTTTGTGCAACATGATGAAAAGAAATAGGGTAAGATTATTATAAAGAGAACAGATTGTAGGCAAGACATATTATTTTTATTTTGTTTATATCCTATATTGGGGAGTTCGGCTTCATCATTCATATACTCATTAGTCATCCGAGAAGCTCTCTACTCCAACAACTCATGCCAATCCAAATGTTGACAAGTAGTAACTGCTATTCTTTCATTCTACGAGATATTGTCTCTTCTTCACAAGAAGAATGTATCCTAAAAAGACTTCTTTCTCACTGCAATGGGTTGAGTCTGTCTTTTGTGTGTTTGTCAAATAGTCAAGATCACCAGAAAAGGTCTGGTCTGATTTCATCTTCTAATTCCCCTACGATACTGTAACTTCCTTTGTACATCTAATCACTGCTTTACAGGTTCGTATGCCGCCTCGCCATCTTGATATTTAGTAAGGAATGCACCTAGTGCCGCGGCACTCAATGCAGCGGTGGATAGTTTATCACCTTGTACATTATCCTTCTGTTCGTGAGTCTGCTTTTGTGCCTGAATGGTAGCAGCGTTGGCAAGAACCTCAACCGCATTGACGTGCTTCTGGTATGCCTCGGGTGATGCAATTTGCTCCGCCATCCTCTCAACGAATGATTCTTGAAGAGCCTTTGGTAGTTTGGCAATTGCATTGTTCAGCTTCGCGGTTAGGGTTGGATTGAGTTGTGCAGGAGTCTCTTCCCCTTGGGAATGGTAGGACACACTTCGGTTGAATGAGTTGATAGTATCAGGCAGAAAGTCCTTCAAGAGTGCTGGCTCAATAGGAGGGACATCATTGATGACACCCTCATTCTCATTATCCTCTTTGACAAAGTCGAACATGCTCTCCACGATATCCGCGGATTTGATCCTCTCTAATCCCCTCTCGGGTAACACTCCTGTGTCAACATTCCAATCGTCCACAAGTAAATCTTGATCAGAAACCATTGGATCAAGAAGAGATAATTTCAACTGAGGATCAGGCTGTTCGTATTGTTGTTGTTGTTCCATATTTGGCAAGGCAGGGAGTGGTGGCATGCTGCTGCTGTATGATGATGTTACATCAGGTTGAGGGGCAGGTAGAGCTGGTGCCTCCTCCTCCAACTTGCGCTTCTTGTTTGAACTAGTATCCACATTGACATTGACTTCATACCCAGTCAACTGTTGTAACTGAGCAGCCATCATATGTACCATACCCTTTAACTGGCCAACTTCCTCTCGTAACTTATCAACCTCCTCTTTATTAACTGCATTAATCTGATGTGCCTTTTTAATAAGCGGTAACAAGTCAGGACGTCCTCTTAGGAAGTTCTCATGCTTGAACTTCCACCAGTCAGGGTTATCATTTACTAAATGGATGGAATCGTTCTTAATCTTCTTAAAGCCATAAAAGTTTAATTGACGTACGAATGATGCAAAGTTGCTATGTCTGAAGAATTGTGGGATCACATCCGACGCGAATAGCTCTGGATCCTTCACAATAAATAATTTACCATCGTCTGACCAAGAGGCAATGTTGGGATCACATGTATTGATTAGATGGAATGTCTGTGAATAGAAAAAAAGATAAGGATTGGTTAGTTTTGCCGTTGCAAAAAAAGCATAACTTTACGGCCACCGGGAGTATATTATGGGCATACCACCTCCAACCCGAACTCACAGTCCTGCACCTATCAACAAGGTGAGACAGTAAAAAATAATTTTGCTTACCTTTTTTAGGAAGATGGGAAGATCATCCTTCTTTGTTGCCGCCGCCGCCGCGGTTTTATTGTTTGCTGTACTTCTTCTTTTAATTGCCATGTTATATTGTTGTTGTCTTCTATGGAGTATTTATTGAATTCGATATCTATCTATTGACTTCTTATAAATTTATGAGAGCAAATCACTGTCAAATGTCTAGTTGGAATTGAGACGTGCATCTGGTATCTAAGGCCCGTTAAAGGCACCTTTGAGACTAATATGGGTAATGTAATCATATAAAAGGGATAAAGGGCTATAAAAGGGTCATAAATGGACCTGATAAGGGGCACGGTTTTGAAAACTGTATGCCATATTATCGACAAGACATTCGGGTTACCCTAACCCTAACACTGACTCTGTCTACCACTACCACATTATTACGAATAGATGATCACATTTCTGCTGGTCTAGCTTGTAGGCTTAATGGTCTTGACCTCGGCTATCCATGTAATCGTAGGATACTATCAGTGCTAATAGGCCTTCCAATCACAAATCGGCCATTGTAGTCGTAGATTTGGTAAATGCCTTCCTGTATCTGACAGAGAAGATCTAGGCAATATGGCAGATAATAATATACACATGAATATACTCTGTAATATTTTTCTATTCATATTTTTATATAAAGCTGCAGTACTCTAGCTCCCTTTTTTCTTTTATCCTTCATTTCTTTTTAACACACTCGTCATCTCAGATACCTCTTTGCACACCCTCTCGTTAGGACTTGATTCATACTCTTAGCTCGTGATATGAATACACAAGCTCCAACAATCCTAACATCTAACATTTGCATCTCTTTTCTTACCCCAAATACATTACCCCCTTAAATCTGTTATCCATGACGGACGTGTGTATCCTCTCTTAAACTCCTTACTAATCTACAACATTCTTACTTCTCTTCCGTCTTATCCAAAGCCATTTCCGACGACAACTTTGGAAAACTCATGGTAGACTGACCCCTATTGTCAAGCAATGCACTAACAAAAGCCTGTTCATCACCCATGTCCACATCAGGAAAGCCCATTAAATTTGTAACACTTTCACCCACACCGGCAAGCTTAGGGATACCTTCCGTGGCAGATGATGTATTATCAGCCATGAGTGCCTCGGTGGCAGATGTGGGAGGTTGCTCCACGGGTGCCGGTGGATCCTCAAGGAATGTTGGAAGTTGTTTTGGAGGAGCAGCATTTGGTGCTGCGACCGCCGGTGGTTGAGGCTGTGATTCGGGAGGGTCCATCAAGAATGATAAACTATCGGCACTTGGATGGACCACACCACCCGTGGGATCCTGTTGTTGAGGAGCAGTCACAGCTCCCACAGGATTTGGTTCAATACTTGCAATACTAGGCACTGCCGTACTCGATGAGCTACTCACAGCAGTGGGCTCGACCATTGCTGGGGGATATGTCTCATTCAAATCACCAGTATCACTCAACCAATTCAATGCCTCGGCATCCTCAAGCAATGTATCAATATCACCTCCATCGGCATACCACTGTGGAGGATTCTTGGTATCTACCCAACCCGGCAATAACATGTCGGCAACACCCGTGGGTGAGGGGTTAACCGTAGTTCCAACAGTAGTTGTTACCGTGGTGGGTGGAGTAGGATTTCCACTACTACTTGGATGACCATACTGAGTATGACTAACGGCAATCTTGGCTTGGGCTGCTAATGGATTAACGACAGCTCCATTGGCTTGACCTTGTCCGGGTGCTGGTCCTCCTCCAGCGGGTGTCAATAGACGGAATACTGCATCCTCCAAGGCAGCCATGGGCAAAGTGCCGTGAGTAGCCGTATTTACCAATTGCTGTCGTCCTCGTACTACTTGATTCTTGAGATTGGCTGCACCCGTGGCATTCGCCTTGGGAGGGGCCATCTCCGTTGTAACAACATATGGATCCAATACTTGTGAAACGGCAGGCAATGGATTAGGCACCTCAAATTTACCCGGCACATCTTCCTTAATGCTTGGTAACGAAGCGGGTGCGGATGCGGTTGCTTCTGCCCCCTTGGCAACATTGCGTTTAGCCTCAGCAATCTTTTGACGTTTCACATTCCGTCCTTCTCGAACTGCACTCCTCACGACATTACCAATAACACGTCGCTTCGTACCTCCCGGCACCGCGTTACTACGACGTTTCCTACCCCGAGCTTGAGTATACGGAGCACCGGTGGCAATATTAATATTCCCCGCCGCGGCTGCTAAGGATGCTGGATCATTCCCCAATGCCATATTTTGAGTAGTCCCTGGATATTGAGAACCGATAGGGTTGGTGGTAGTACGCATCGTAACGACTGGTTGACCATCAACACCCAACGGAGCATGATGATGATTATTAACTTGAGCCGACACTTGAACTTGATGTTGACCACCCTGCTGTACGGGTACGGCCTCACCATTCTGACGTGCCTTGGCTAATTTTTGAAAATACTTTTGGGCATGTGTCCGAATTTGCACGACAGTTCGAGACTTAATTAATGTGGCAATTTTCTTCCATCCTTTTCCGTGCTGTTCAAGACCTTGGAGGAATAACCGATGTTCCTCGGCTGTCCATCGGCCTGTATTTTCAATATTACCAGTGGCTGGTGATAATGTTGATACTGTATTGCTGGCAGAGGTTTGTGGTCTTGGTGGATGGTATAATCCCTGTTGTGCAGCAACGGCATGTGTTGCGGGTGCTACACCGGAGGTTACTTGGGGAGGCGCTACATCATCGGGTGAACCTTCTTGATTATCCATGTTATTATTATTCTGTAGTGTAAGTGGGAGGTTGGGGTAAAGAAATAATTAGTACGACATAAAATAAATTACCACAAAACAAAATCCGCCAATACCAATACTCACGTTAATAATAGGTTGCATTAAACTACCAACAGAGTTGGATATAGTTACAGTTCGTGGACGACGTAGGGGTTTCTTGATAGTGGTGGTGGGTGCAGCTTTCTTTTTGGCTGCCTTCCTTTTTGGGGACTTCTTCTTATTTGAACTCTTGGAATTAGACCTTGCTCTACCCTTCTTCTTGGGACTGATCTTATTATTCTTCGGAGCAGCCTGTGTTTTGTAGTGTTTAAATTTTGAATGAGGGTGTATATAATATAGTTTAAGGTGTATGGGTTAGACAATACTCCACAATAAATACATACATGCTATGAACACATACACACCCATAAATCTTACCGGCGATAAAGAAGTTGGTATATCACTTAAATTTAATAAATTATTCGAATTAATTCCTCCGGGTAATATAGCACTAGACACTGCTGATGATTGTTGTGCAATAGCCGCGGCGGTTGATAATGCCAAACTATTGCTTGAGGAATAGTTGGAGGAATTTAAATTATTGTTGAGGGTATCTCCGGATGAGGAGGCTGATAGTGATACGGAAGAGTAGGGCGTTAATAATGTTGCCGCGCAGGTTTCAATTGGTAGTAAGCCTGATTGTACTTGAGGCACTTGTTGAGCTACTGCTTGTTTTAGCAGTTGTTCTTGTTCGTCAACTGGTGGAGTTACAGGTAATTCAAGTGTACTTAATGGTAGTGATAATAATTCACCGCCGCCGCTGCCACCGTTAATGGTATTATTTCCGTTGGTTGTTTCGTCGTACAGAAATTCAAATAACGAGGTATTATCTTCGTCGTCGTCCTCGAATGAAGCTAGGTTTGTTGGACTATTGCTATTGGAAGTTGTTAAACTCGTTGAACTTGTTTGCAATGTTTCTTTAGTGAGTACACGTGATATGTCCGCTGTTTTTATCTCTTGTATTGGTAGGAAACCGCTATCGTCGATATTACTATTGCGGTGGTTTATTGTATTACTATTATATGTTCTATTTGTATCGACATTTAGTTGTTCACTCATTTATGAGATGATTCCTTCAGTAGGTGGAATTTTTATGTGGTGTCTGTGGGTGTTTTGATCAAGTTTTTATTGCAATGGATATTCGACTTCTTATTAATATTAAACGCCGATGATAAGACCAATATAAGGAGAGGAAATAAGAGCACTGATATGATGATAATGAGACGAGAGTTGACAATCAACAGCAGGCGACCAATAATGGCTTCGCCTTGCAATCTGCTTTATTTGCTGCATCTTCTCAAAGAGAAAATAGTCTATTGGGAAGCATCTTACATCCGAGCATCTGCCTTCCGCGCGATTCTGCTAGGCATAGAATCGCCTAATATCTGCATTTTCATTACTACTTGCATCTTATGGAGAAGAAAGAATTTGGGATAGGTATCTTTGGCAAGTTATGATGACATGTGTCAAAGAACTTAGGAGAGGAAGATAGAGGAGGCAAGAGTGTGTAGTTGTAGATATAAAAAGAGCAAACAGTTTGTTCTATATTATTATTTTTCTACCCTAGACATAAGGATATATACACTTAGGCTGCCTCTGGCATTACCTTCACCTGATCGTCGTCATTAATACTGATAGTATCATTCTTGTCATCATCATCATCATCATCATCAACTGTATCAAGACCTGCCGACGGCATACTGTTGTTGCTTTGAAAAGATTCATGTGCTTGATTCTCAGTGGTTTGGTCGGACCACAAGATTCGGTTGCTATCTTTGACTGTGGTTGATTCGACTACCTTAACAGCTTTATGAACAACATGCTCATTCATATCAACACTAGGGCCACTAACATTAGATACTATAGGTCGGGAGAACCTTCGAGATAAACTCCGAGACACAAAGCTGAGAGAGTCACTTAGACCCTTCTTTGCTCTAACCTGAAGATCAATCTCTTTTGATACACTGCTATCTAACACTTTGGTGAAGGATATCGATGTATCATTATTGTTTATTGTGCAGTATCCTCCTCCTATTGGGCGATCAAGATTATCCTCTGCCTCGATAGCCCGTTCAACGCTGTTAACTGGTGTTGATTGGTAAAGGTACATATTCTCCTGAATTCATGTGCCCTCAGTACTGTACCCAGAATGCACGAAAGAAGTTAATCCTCATCATCAACATTGGGTGGAGTAGTAAATGCTCTCCAACCAAGGTAGATTGTTCGTATAAACGCCGGTATATAAATCAAACTTAATGGTCGAAATTGATGATTCTTACCACTCCATATATATCGTTGGAAGAATAGTACAACATACCGTCGTAACATGTGTGCATAATCCGAATAAAAGTTTAAATGATGATTATAGAATGCCAACATCCAAACGCATAGACTTGTTAAACAGCTAGCCAGGAATACATTCATCCTTCGTGCACTCTTATCTTCATTTTCTTTGGGAATGAATAAGTCAAGTGCCACTGAATATAACCAATGTAGCAATCCTTGGAGGAAGCCAATTTGTATTGTTAGAAACTCAAACTCGTGATGATGATGCAATAGACCCAAGCACGATGTATACCCAACAGCTGCTGCTTTTGTTGCTTGACCATGACCTAATAAGACACTACCTGTTACTGTTGATACAAAGATTGATACTACCTCCAATCCAAACGATGATGCCAATAAAAATCGATATAGTAATTTCCCAATTCGTACCCATTTGCCATCTGTTGACTTTGGTGCATAATCTTCACGTGTTTCCATTAATGTTACCAACACAGCACCAGCTATTAACGCCGCAGGTGCACCTAGTAGAAGAAAGAATAGAGAGATTGTGAGGTAAATACAAAGCAGATATTTGCAGTTGGTGTAGGTAATAATAGACATCACACAATCACAATACAACAAAGCTCACCTAATCCATTTTGCCATTCCCATGCTGAGAATGCCATATCGGTATCATCATAGAAGACATTACTTAATTCTATACCGCGGTTGTTATTAACTGCATAAGGTTTTGATGTGTTCATTCGAAAAATATTATTTGGGTGTTTCTTTTGCAATGAGTTGGTGGATGGCAGATATGATTTGACGACGAATGCATCACATATCTTACAACAAGAAACCACAATAATAATAATAGAAACGATTACGCGGTGTATCATGAATACCATGATCTAATGAACCATCTACTGTAAAACTAACAGTTTGTCTATGATAATATGTAGCTGATAATAGGTACACTCATTAATATACTCTCATAAAAGGATACCACTTCAAAACGACATTAGTGGTGTTAGGTGACAAATCAAATCATCTTACATCTCACATAAGTTTTACTTAACATCAAGAGCATCAGTAGTGGAGTTAACTTCAACTCTTCTCATAATTTGGGCTGATTAACTTGGGGTGAGAGGTTGAGTGTAGAAGAGAGAGTTGAGGTTGAGAATAGAAGCGGCGAGGTTAAGACAATATCCACTTCAACATCACAAATCCATCTTCATAATTCGTCTATGAGTATGAGTTTAGTATTAGACTATCTTCCTCTTTTCTTCTTCTTATATTCTACTCTTCTGTTCATCAAGAACCTAAACCACATACCGATACAAATATTATGACCAAGCCTGTGATAACTAAGGAATACGAATCGATGTTTAATGTTCTTCAGCAGATTCAAGTTCCAACAAAGACTGCCTCTCCTACCAATCCCAACGATCAGCAACAAAAAGAGATTGATATCAGACAGTTCAATGTAGATGACCTCAAGTTACTAAAGATACAGGATCCATTTCTCTATTACTCGATACCTGCCGTGAACAAAGCAAAACTTACAAGCAAGACGGTTGATCATAATAATAAGTACTTCAAGATGCTGTTCAACATCCATTGACGAATGCTTTAGTATTAAGAAGATCAAGAGTATCAACCGAATGTCATGCCGCATTGACGTTTGAAGATCTTTACATGTAGACGATAGACAGGAAGTTCTGAGTCTAGGTGGCGGCGGCGGCAAGAAGTTCGCCCTTATTGTTATGTTGATGGAAGAGAGTTGATAGTTGTAGTTGTAGAGAAGTGTATTGTTATATTGTATTGATATTAGGATGTAGATATAGCCAAAGTAAATTGAAGTTTATATTTTCATGCCGCTCGTTAATAGTATGGTATTGATATGTGCTTGGTAACTATGTATTATGTGAAGAGATCTATGTGAATGACCGCGCATACTACTGGCTTCAACTGATAGACTTTCTAATCGATACTCATTCAGGTAGCTATGTCGTCATAATGAAGTGAAGTATTTCTACCGTGTTTTGATTTGATCTCTTCTGGGTCCAGTCTAGGCGGTGGAAGACTGCTTGATCAACACTATGATCTTTAATAGTACTTGTCATTATCACTAATGCAGCAGCCTTGTCCCTCTGATCACTCTTAACCTCATCTAAATATGCTTGATAAAGTCGTAGAGCTTTTGTATAATCATCTTTTGTTGCTCGTCCATCCTTAAATAATGCTTGGGTCGACTCCAGAGAGTCAGATTCTCCACCTCTCGCTGCAATCATGTAATGTTTCAATGCCCTGTCCACATTGCCTTTATTCTGCTCAATTAATCCAAGACCGAACCTTGACCTTGCATTCCCACCCATAGCTGATATCTCCCAGTAGTGCCGAGCCTTTTTAATGTCTTCTTGCACTCCTCTACCATCAATATAAGCAAAACCAATGTTATGATATGCTCCATAATGACCAAGCTCTGCTGCCCGATGAAATAGTTCTAATGCCTTTGCATAGTTTTGTCGCAAGCCCAACTTTCCTTCAGAATAGACACATCCTAGACCGTATATTGCCATAGCATCCTTAGCCTCAATCCTTTTCTCGTTTCTTTTAATTAACTCCTCGTCTGTAGTAGGAGCGGGAGTTCTGCAAAAGGGACATTTCTCTTCATCATCTCTTAATGCAACTGCATGAATACATCCACTACAAATAGTCTTTCCGCAGCATGAATAATATCCCCTCCCAGTATTCAATATTGGCAAAAGATGGAAACAAATTGGACAATCTCCCATCGGTGGTGGAGGTTGATTGAATATTTTCTCATCGTGCAGTTCTGCTACACGTCTCTCACATTTCTTTTTATGTTTTGATCGATGCTTTTTCTTGCATGCAGCATTGCAATACTTTACTGAGTTGCATTTGTTGCATGTGTTCATATCACGATCGCTACCCTCCTTGCCGCAATTGGCACATATCGATAATGTATTAACAGGTGATGTTGATGTATTAGAAAATCCATCATCGACATTCATTGATTGCAGTTTTTCTATTAATGGCTCGTTGTCTCCGCCGCCGCCCGCCGATTCAGCGGCAGTAATCTCAGGCATATTATATGCACTGTATGGTTGGTATTATGATCTATTATATCAATAGGCCGCCGGTTATTCCTCTGCTCTGCTTCTACATACCCTCTATTGTTAATTGTGATGGCAATGAAAAATATCTTAGTGATATCGCCAGGATACCCTTTTTCTACGAGTAAGTGCCACATAAAGCGATAAAAGAGCGATCAATAGCATCGCTCAAAAATAAACAACAACATAACTAATAACAATCAACCACACCTCCTTCTTATTACTCCATTGTTCTATCCCAAGGATTATCATATTATATCATTAGTATTATACATTATGCCACTAGTATTTGATGGTGGTATTCACCGTGCCGACGAGAAGATGATGAGTGAGTCGTCCTCTACCGCCGCCAACAACCAATCAAAATCGTTGGTAACTGCCAATCATCATAATAATGTCAAACAGCCATCAACAGATATCGTTGCAACGACAACTACCAAACAGTCTAATAAATCTACACGGCAGTATAAATCAAAGAAGAATGATAAAGATATTACAAAATCTGCTAGTAGTAAAGATTCTAAATCTAAATCTACTCTGGCGGTGTCATCATGTACCAATACAATTACAAAATGCAATACAGCAACTTCTTCTCCAACCTCCACATCATCCTCAATGGCAGGTAGCAACAGAAGACAGTCTATCCATCGTTCTGTCAAATCTACCAAACAAACAACATCGGTATCATCTACTACCACATCTACTTGCAATACAAACACCAACAGTACCTCTTCAACAATGCAAACTGCCACAATACCCTCCAATCAACAACAAGAAGAACAATATCAAGAGAATGATACATTCCTATCACTAAGTAATCCAACATACAAATCAGTATTGTATACACATTTTCAACAAATGAATAATAATGATACAAGAGAAGAGGAGAAACGAGTGGCAACTAAGATTATAAATATATTCAAGAAGAATGGTGGACGATTTTACAAAAAGAGTGGAAGGGGAAATGTACAGAAGGAGATGACGTTTGTTCAGGTTGATGAGGATGCTGCCTTGAGAAGTAAGTAATATGCTAGTTTGTTTGTTTTTATTTGGTATTGTTTGTATTTTGGTATTGTTGATATGTGTACTCATCCTCGTTTCCCCCAATCTCTATATGATGCATAGATCTCCAAGATGATATTAGACGAAGGAGGGAGAATGCTCAACATTGGCAACAACAACATACTACCACCGCCCCTCCCGAAGAGGAAGATATCCCCTCCTCTCCGCCCAACTCAACGCTAACCAAAACGGATAAAAAGAACAGTAGTAGTAAGAAGAAGAGTATTTCTATTGTTCGTAGGGAAGCTTCAAAGCTAGGTTGGGCCAAACGTAGGAGGAAGAAATCAGAAGAACAATCGAATGATGAGGATGAGGATATGGTGGTGGATAAGGATGGTAGTAGTATGAGTAATTCATCAACTGGTGAGGAGGCTCGTCCATTAAATAATGGTGATTCGTCGGTGAATTCAAGTGATGACACTGCAGCCGAGACGTCTAGTGAGGATAAGAAGAAGAGCTCCACCACAGTTCCTCCTGCAGTGAAGAAGGAGATTGTGAAGAGAGAATCCAAAGCTCGTACTGTCAAGTTGTCACATCCACATGCCTCTGATGTCAAAGCTCATCCATCTCCTAGTTCATCATCTCCCACTGTGGCAAAGAAGGAGAAGAAGAAGTCTAAATCTCCCGTAAAGAAGACGAAGAAGAGTACCAAACCTCGTGCTGGCAAGTCACAACAGAAGACTACCACAATCAGAGCAGCTCGACCATCAGAGAAGAAACAACTTGATGCTCAAGTAGTAGAGAAATCAAATGGAATGACAGAGTGGCAATGTCCTAAATGTTCAAAGAAGTTTGCGTGGAAAAGTCCACAGTGTGCTGGTGCATGTAGCAATCATATGAGAAAGTCTCATGGTATTACTTTGCCCACTATGAAGGAGTTGTCACAAAAGAAGAAGGAGACGAAGAAGTCGGTTTTAGTAAAGTCTTCTTCTACTCGTCGTGTTGTTGGTGGGGGTACAAGTAGGTCATCGAGAAGTACTTCGATTAGTACTTCGGCTTCCTCTTCTTCAACAGCAAGTGCCAAACAACAACCCGAAAAGCAGCAAAAGACAAAGCCGAAGCGTGGACGTGAGTCGTCGACAAAGAAGGCAAGTGTTACATTCGATAGTGATATCCAAAGTTACTTGGGCGAGGAACCTGTTAAGAAGAAGAGAAAGAGTGATTCTACTAGCACTAGTGGTAGTGGTCAGAAGAAATCTGTCAAAGGCAGTACACTCTCAAAAGCAGTAGCATTCAAGTCCAAACGAGCAGCTCCATCTCGTCGTCAACCATCAGCTAAGACCAACCATGTCACTCCAACCAGTATGCAAAAGACCAAGTCTCCTGAGGAATCCACCTCTCTAGTTGTTATTGAAAGTGCTGCTAGTAGTAGTACCAAGAAGAGTGGAACTAACAACAAGTTGAACTTTGCGCAAAAGCTACATGCTATGATTATGGATGCTGATGAGAATCATCCCGATACACTCTGTTGGAATGAGGATGGAGATTCGTTTATTGTCAAGGAGAGGGTAAGAGCTGAGGTGTTGCCTTGGTGCTTTTTGTGCTCTCGTCACTTATCTAGAAACTCTTATTCTAATCTCAAACTAGGACACGCCGTTGCAGCCTCTACTGAGTCGATACTTTCGAACTGCAAAGTACACGTCTCTATACCGTAGCCTTGCCAACTATGGCTTTGTTGCAGATTACACTAAGATTCAGGAGTGAGTAGTCTTCCTCTATCTTTTCTTCAGCTTTATGGCTTGTTTCTCATACTACTTCTCTCTCTCTCTTACTTATAGGAAAGATGTAGTCTGCTTCATGCGGGAGGACTTTACTCGTGACAGTACACCTACCGAGTTGCAATGTTTCACAAAGGATAAGAGTACCACGGCTGAGAAGATTGTATCGATAAAGGAAGAAGAATCTACTGACTCTCGTCGATCAGCAGTACCCAAGCGAAAGGCATTTACGAATGCGTGTGGTGTGATTCAGGGTGCGATGACTGAGGAAGATGATACCTCGCCTACCAAAGAAGAAGAA
>Ga0214478_100793_pt1 | contig 17705 bp, 11 predicted proteins | sample M1_20Mar14CPVII9_2_FD_178001 | JGI IMG/M metagenome (GOLD analysis project Ga0214478, IMG submission 178001) | Marine eukaryotic communities from Monterey Bay, California, United States - M1_20Mar14CPVII9sort6BwellD7 | ecosystem: Environmental > Aquatic > Marine > Unclassified | place: USA...
AAGAAGAATTCTTAAATATCCATTATAGGTGATATAGAGATTAAAGTTTACAATTCGTTCGAGAAGAGAAAGACTACTGAGAAATACACATAAACAAAAAGTCAGTGCATCCATTGTCAGGATGTATTCCCTCAATTGTGCAAATTCCAGTCTTTATTGGTTTATACAGGGCAGTATTGAACTTAGCCAAGGAGAATGCCCTTGATGAACCATTTCTCTTCCTACCCAACTTGGAAGGACCTACCTATGGTGCTGATCCTGCTCATGGAAGTGATTGGTTGTTTAAGAATTGGTACGTTCACTATTTGACTGCTGTCTCTCTTTCTTATCACTCGTGTATACTGCGCACTTGTAGATTCTCATATGAACATCTTTACTCTTTGATTCCTAGGGTTGACGGTGTTCCTTCACTCGGATGGGAGGATACCATTGCATTCATAAGTATTCCAATCTTCCTCGTTGTCTCTCAGTTTGTCTCCATGAACTTGATGCAACCTAAAAGTGATGACCCACAACAACAACAGGCTAATGTCATCCTTAAGGTATTGCCTTTTATGATTGGTTGGTTTGCATTAAATGTACCAGCTGCCTTGGGTGTATATTGGGTAGTTAACAATATCGTTACAACAGCATCTACCCTATATGTTCGTAGCAACATGCCAAAGATGGAACCCGTTGGTGGAGATGGAGCTGCCGCGGCATCTGTTATGGAGTCAAGTACAGTGGACTTCAACCCAACTCCAATGAATGATAAGGCAGTTGGTTTCGGGGGAGCAGATATGCCTGATGGTATGACAACAATTACACCCATTGATGCCGAAATTGTGGATGATGGTGCATCTGCTGGCGATGGACTACTTGGACCAGATATCCCAGCAGCACCAGGTGGAAGTAAAAAGGTAAGTTGAGCAAAGTGGTGTTAGACTAACTACATCAACTTTATGCATATATTTCTAACACATCTTCACACTTCGTTGCATATCTATAGCGTGGCGGCAAGAAGAAGAAAAAGCGAAGAAAGAACTAAATTTCAAAGAAGACCCAACATAATGATGATACGGGTGAGACTACAGAAAGAGGTTCAGTATAGATAAGAGAAAAGATAGTGCTAGACGGTCAAAGTAAAGATTATGAGCCTAGTACTATCGTAGTTAATAAATGGTAAAACGAATTGATCAGATATTAGTATCTTAAGTATTGCGTAGTTTACTCCGAATACCAAGAACATGTCGTCAGCATGACGGTGATAAAGTTCCACTTGCAATCTTTCTCACCACCTTTATCATGTCAGGCCACACCTCTGCTTGAGAAGGAGGTAATGGAAATGAGTAAGCATTGAGTCCTGAGTTCTTATCCTTTGGCCAGATTGACTCCATTAGTTCTTTTATCTCAGTATCGGTCATGTTTGGTGATTGGTTCACCTTATGAAGCACTTCCCAAAACACTATCGACTCACCCGCTTCAACATAGTGAAAGCTAATTGTGTTTGACGAACAACAAATACTTCCTCTTTGCGGTAGATGATGATACTTTGTATCTACACCAAAGAGAACATCTAGTGTTTTGTGTTTATTTAGGTACCAATCATCTATCTGTCCTGTAACAGTTCTAACCAAACCATATGCATGAAACTTATGCGAAAGATCTTCACTTTCGTCTCTTGTATCCACTAACTTGATGTTGAGGACTTGGTCAAAGCATTGAGCGGTTAGCAACCCAGGGTTGCCTTGTATCCATTTGGAGGCACCTTCTGGTGAACATGTACTCTTTGGATTGTCAAACTCTTTGAGTAGTCTCTCCATAGTTACACGAGATAAGACATATCCTGCAGCTCCACTGTTGAACGATGTTTCCTTTTGACCTTTCAAAGCATGACCGGCATACAAGTCTTCAGAAGCATTATTTTCTTTTAGGAATTTGCATAGGTTGTTAGGTAACACAAAAGTGTGATCATTCACAAAGAAGGCAAAGTCTGGATTGAAATCTTTGTGTATTGTTCGTATAACATGTTCAAGCCGCTTAACTCCCATATCTACTGATATATGATTCGATACTAACAGATTCTTCGGATATGATTTGTCTGTAGCTTCTTCTGAGAATTCACTGCTGTCATGAACAACATAGACTGCATTAGCTGATGATCCCCAAGTCTTTGCAATATTAATCAATCTTTGCGGCCTTGCCTCTGGCTTTACCACGCTGGGCATAACTACTGTGACAAATGACGGTGTGCCACTACTAGTAGATCTAATGCCACTACTACTACCACTACTATTAACCTCCTCATATCTTTCTATTCTTGATATGAAGAGAGACAATATTGTAAAGAGACCAATTATTAACACTATCCGAGCCCAAACTCCAAAATGTAATTGTTTATGTGTCTGTCGGATAGTTGTACTTATACCAGAACGAGGATTAACATCTTGCAATATATGCACTGGATTATTTGTATCATTTTGCTTTGTTGTTATAGTTGGACGTTGTCGTATGTTGGAGCTTCCTAAAGTGGAAATATGATCAAGAATCATGATATATGATAAGTATGGACAATGGATGCACTGACTTTTTGTTTATGTGTATTTCTCAGTAGTCTTTCTCTTCTCGAACGAATTGTAAACTTTAATCTCTATATCACCTATAATGGATATTTAAGAATTCTTCTTTATCAAGATTGGTTGACTTTGTTCAAAGCCAAGGCCAGTAGAAGCTTGCCACGCAATCAAATACTAATAGCGCAAATTTCTTATATGTCACCGGACCACCACAAACAAAAGTAAGCAGATAAGTAGGTATGAAGCGTATATCCTATTATCTTATCCATTGGTATAAGCTTGTTGCTCAACGATCAATAGATCCGAGTTTACTAAAGTTCACATGGAATTGACGCTTATATATCACCTCTCAATTTTCTTTATGTCTCTTTGTTGAATGATGACAAATATGACGCCACAATACGATACGATATGAGTTTATTAGATATTTGGCCGGCGGCCGGGCATTATAGCAATAGCAGAGTCTAGAGAGGGGATACTTGTGTTTGTTCGCGCCTTACGAGGAATGCCAAACTACACCTTAGCTCTCGTTATTATATTGTCTCATCATAAACATCAAACTAAGGCATTTTCAATTTTTACAGTCAATTGCAAAACAAGAAGAGGTTCATGCACCGAGATGATGATGAGTGATACCGCTATGCTTCCCAAAGTATATTCAACTATTGATGAGATTGAGAATGATCTTCGTAATAATGAAAAACCACACAATCTATCTCCTACTACTGCAATAGATACCGATAATGATACAGATGACACATTAAAGGATAACAACACTAATGATAAAAAAGATGTACGTGTCGATAGCTCTAAGACCACTCAACAACAACCACATCTATTTCTACACTTTGATATTAATGAAACTATACTAATTGGTGATCCTGCAGGTGGTGATACGGTTACTGAATGTTTGAATAAGATTATTGCAAAGTGTGCCTTTGTTTCTACCTCAGCAAGTAGTACTGGTGATAGTAATAAAGAAGGAAATGATACTGACAAGCGACCACAGCTTAAACGGACACCATCTTCTGGCAATATTAATGAATATAGTACACATCAATTACAACCTACTCATTGGTGGAATGGTGTTTCTATTGACAATGATGAAGACAAGAGTGAAGGAAAGAATCAGCCGCCACCACCGCTGTATACAGGTTGGTTATATCCAACGAATACATGTCCTTATTATAGAACAAGTTACAAGCGACGTGCTAAACAGTTTACTTTAGAGGAGAACCATGGAAGTGTGTATAGACCATTATATGATGATTTGTGTATAAAGTTGGGGTTATCAGATGATAATGATGATGATGAACATGGAGAAGAAGAAGATGTATTCAAAAACTTTGTACCATCGTTCTTTCATACTCTACAGCATTACTTTCCTTCCAAAAAAGCAACAACACAATCATCATCCGACAACAACAGAGTTACTCTAGTTCTTAGAACGTTCGGTTCGGATCTACCTCGAGTGGCTAAGTGTATTTCAGAATTTGCTCAAGGTAATCATCCATCCTATCCAGATTATTACAATGCAGACTTGATTTTAGATGAAAACAATCTATTCTGTTCTAAATGGACATATTGTAATCCTGAAGAGGGGAAAGAGAAGGAGTTGATTTATGAATTACATCCCATGATACAAGAGAGTAGTGCTTCTATACATTCTGGAGACGATGAAGTACTAGACTATCTGCAATCAAAATCCATTGTTGGAATACAAGATAACTACCCCTTTTGGAGAGATAACAATCATCAACCTTGGTCCGGAAAGCCAGTCTGGGCCCGGACTAATGGCTTATCAAACAATCATCCTCACAATCATCATCATATTTTACTTGACGACAATATACATAATGATCCCAACGATGGAGCAGGAGGTATCCGTATCCCTGTGTCTACAAGCGATATGGACAAATCGACATCATCATATGAATCACTTCATGGTAATGAGGCACTTGACATGCATGGTAAGCATCTGATAAGAGTGCCAACTATCAGGCCATTGCTTGAAGATGGTTGGTTTATACAACAGATTGAGAATGCACGGCTGAGAGTAGCACAGGAAGAATCCAAAGGCAAATGATTGAGTAATATATAAGTTATTTTATATAATATTATGTCAAACTTCTTTAACTCCAATACACATGTGTCAGAGCAAACTGGCAATCCTCAGAGTCATTTGAACATCCAGTCACTCGGATTGATACTGCAATATCTTTTTCTCCAGTACTCTTTTCGTCATCATAAACAGTTAGCAAGCTGACGCCAGGAACAGGTTGTACTAACTTCTTTGTAAACTGAGACTTGTTTAATTTGGTGATAGTTCCATCAATTGCATATTCAAATGTAAATGACTCGGGAAGATGTTGCTCATCAATCTCCAAATTTAAAGCAATGTATCCATTCTCAGTTTTGATTGGTTGAAACACTAGCCATCCAGTAGACTCGTTGCCCCATATGCCGCCACGTGAGCCTTGATGACCTTCTAATAGACAGTTATTAGATGATATTCTTCCACATGTGGTGGAAGAGGAGAGAGATCCATTGCAGTCGTCACCGTAGCTATGCAGTAGCTGCCATCCTTTCCCTGGAGTAACTTCTTCTGTCCTTCTCTCATTGCGTGTTGATTGCACATTATCTATATCTCTTGCTGTATTGTTGTGAGTTGTCATGACATTACCACCAGATCTTGCTCGCCTTCTTCTTTTGCCTTCTAAATCCAAAAGTTCAACTGCATCAACATCGCCGTTGGGTAATCTAATTGGATTCTCTACATCATCTTCTTCATACAAAATTTGAGGTGTTGTAATATCATGATCAGTATGAAGTATTGATCGAATACTCGTTTCCTTTGGATTAGCTCGAGGAGTATATTCCGTCCTTCCAGAGAGTTTATATTGACACAATCGTTTCGGGAGATTCAGTTTGTCCTGTAATTGAAAACAATGTGGCGCTGCAGATTCATCTAAACTCTTCACCTTGTCTTGAATATTCTTTATATACTCTCCCATGTGCCAGTGTTCATCAGCGAGTGGAAAGCCTTGTGAGATTGTCACCTCTGAGAATTCAAGTAATGCATCGAGCGTGGCCGTTATCAAAACATATGCAAGAGTATATCCTTTGAACTGTTGCATTCTCCAGCCAATCGCTGTTGGTAGTATTGGTATATGATCTAACTGAGGAGTAGGAGGTGTAATATCTGATCTGTCAATCCAACATTTACTTTGAAACTGATGCTCTTCCTTTTCACATTCCTTTTGCATATTCGTTGGACAGTTTAGATACTGAGCAGCCCAAGGAAGATCAGATACTTTCTTTTGATTTGTACTTTCTGGAACTCCAGCCAATCCATTACCAAGTTGACCAACATCAACATCGGCATGATTATGTAAGTTTCGTAGTACTTCAAAGTCACCACCCCAAAGAAAGGGGACGTTTGTCGTTCCAGACAAGAGTGCTTGACGAGCAAACAAATCAAATATCTGTTTTGATAGCTCATCCAAGTCATGTGCAGACTCACCGCCATCATCATGAATTGTACTATAATCATCCCAAACAACCATATCTACATCTGATCCATAGATTGATGACCATCCAAGAGTATGAAGTAATGTTGATCGTCCACCCTCAAGCAATTCCATTTCTTCATCTAAACTTATATCCTCAAGTGGAGGCAAGCCAATTGACCTTACAACGAGATTAATACCCAACTTATCAAACATACCCTTTAGTAATGTTTCAAATACACCACCCATACTTTGAAATGCGTGAGATCCACCATAACCCATACTCTGCCAATTACCAGTAACAACAACAGTAAAGTTGGATTCAGTCATGATTGCATGTTTAATACGTCTTTCTAATCCATCAAATGATCGTTGTGTAGTCCATCCACCCATTTTATCCCACTTTGGTACCTTTTCATACAACTCTTTACTTGTTGTGACTGTATCTAAATCGATCTCTTCTATATGAAACATTTGTCGTCGTAATGATGATCGTTTGTCCACATCTTCCATTATATATTCAATACTATCTTCCTCTTCGCCTTCTTCATTATTATTCTTAACTGTGTGTACATTACTCAATCCATATCCATGATAGGTAGTAAATATTGCCTGTTGACCACGCTTGCATAACTTTTCGGCAGCATCTAAAAAATGATTGGCATATACTGCATCGGCCTGCCAACTTTCCAATGGAAATTTATCCTCTGGTAAATCCAAGTATATATTACTATTCTCAACAGTCATATATGGTGTTGTTGGTCTATCTTCGACACCTCCATCAAAGAATGTCCATGAACCATAGATTTGTTTGAGTAATGTAGTTCGTTGATCTGTTGACAGTTTGGCCAATGGATCATTATTACTACTACTACTGCTACCTCCATTTCGTCGTATATATGTCTTACTAAAGAATGATTTATGCCACGCACTAACATCATTTTCTGTAAATATAATCATACATGAAAATGCAATGAATAGTAATGCAATTGTTGATTTCGATCTATATTTTGGTTGCCATGCTATTGAACATAGTGTGAGTATTGACGAGCAATGTTTGTGTATGCATTGATATATATCATTATTAGTTGGTATTATTCTTCGTGGTGATAATGGATGTGATGAATAGGATGGTAATACTGATCTTTTAGTACCAACTACACTCGATGTTGTTGTTGGTGAAACTAATCCTTCCAGTTCAAACTGGTCGAGGTAGGTATCATCTCGATATAACGAAGATGACATTTCCAATTCTTCAGGCGGATCAGCACCTCGAGGTGACTGGATAATACCATTATTACTGCTACTAGTAGGAGGATCCATATTATATCTATATAGAGTATGAATGATATAGTTAGGTACACTCTGAACAAACAAAATTATATGGTGCATGTATAACTGAAAGTTTTTGTGCATATCATATGCGCATTATGACCCTCGAAGAAAAAGCAAATATACGTACCTTTAATAGTATACTCTCCTTCAATTAATCCTCACTATATTACGGCTGGTACGGCATGTTGTTATTGCAATAGTTGTAGTTGCAATACTACTTTACCTTTATTATTTTGATCAACCACTCGGTCTAGAGTCTAGAGAGTGAACTATAGACCCCGGTATCTTATGAGAGTATAAAATGCCCCGAGCTATTTCACAACCAATCACTCATATCTACATCATTATTAGTTGGTAGATTACGCCGTTGTTCAATCGATAGCGCTATAAAGAGGAACGACGCCATGATTAGTAGCAAGAACAATAGTGACGGTGATGATTGGCTATCAACATTGGCCAGTCAATCGGTAACATCTGATATTATAAAAAAGAAATCTAACAATAATAAGAATGCATCAAAAAGAAAAAGGAATGGCAATCAAGTAGACGATGTAACACCACCAATTACAACAAAAGAACAACGTATCGAACGTCGTGAACAAAAGCGCATACAGCGTGAGGAGAAGAAGAAAGTAGCCGAGGAGATACGGCTGCGTCGTATTGAAAAGAAGAGGCAGAAGAATAGTATGAAGCATAATATAAGTAATTCTGAGTATGCTACAAGTAGAACATTAGAAAGGAGCAGTAGTGGTAGTCAATCAAAGAAGAAGAGTGGCAATTCTAATGGCAAATTGACTACTCTAAGTAAGAAAGCATTAGCACAATTATCGACTACATTAAATGCCACAATATCACATCATGCACAACAGCAACAAGAACAACAGTCTGCAAAACATACAAAGCCAAAACTCAGCAAAAAGGAGAAAAGACAACAGCAACAAGACATACAACAACAACAACAACAAGAATTAATAAATGGACTACCAACATTACCAAAAGGTAAAGCAACAAAATCATCAACATTCCGTCCAACATCTACCGAATTACAACCCTTAAAAAATCATTATAACGGACAAGGCCTAGTCAGACCATCACTCTATATACCACTGAATGATCCAAGTTATATACCAAAAATAACATTGGAATTTCAAGAACATATACCTGGATTTTATGGTAAGAGTAAAGTCAAGGCTGGTAAGAAACAGAATGATGATAAAATGTTATGGAAACGTTGTTTGAAGAATAAAGAGGTGGATGTTGGTGATGTTGGTGGTAAAAAGAAGAGGAGGAAGAAGAATAAGAAGAATAGGGGGGGATGGCTGGATTAGACAATATGATACGGCAGGGTATCATGTAGATGGTGCTGAGTGTTAGAATATATGGCATCAAATTATTATGATATCATCGTCCGTGCAAACATCGTCAAAAATTAAAACATGATTGAAAACAAAACAAACAACATATCTTGTCAAACCTCGACTCAACTCAATCTTGGTTGTCGATGTAGTGTGAAGATAGAGGTCACAAACTCTATCAATCGCCAACACATTAAAATCAAAGCAATGGTAAAGAATACCCATCAAATTGAAGAAAATATAGTATATCCAGTAACCCCATTAACTGTTGCAACACCAGTAATACCTCTGCCACAACATCCAAATCAGCAACAACATCAACAACCTCTCCAAGATCCACCAGTAATAGTACCCGTACATCATCATCAATCAAACAAGAATGAAAATACTAATCAATCATACTACTTTCGTAATCGTATGATATTATGTCTATTCGCCGTGGCAGTTAATTGGGGTACTACATTACGTATAGCAAATTACTTTGCATCACAAGTTATACTAGTTCCATCAATTGACTTTGTAACACAGACATGCAAGACTGCATATAATATAACGAGGGATGAAAGGTTGAAATATTCCAAGTGTGTTGAATCACAGTTGAATCAATGTAATGTTAAGTTGGATAGAACGACCAAGAAGGAAGATGACCGAGTTTACAAGTTGACAAAGCATAATGAAGATGTGGTTCAGAGAGTGGAGGAGATTACGATGAACTGTTCGAGTGCATACACAACTCTAAGATTGGCATTGGAAGATTGGATGGCCAATGGGGGTGAGATACCTCTTCGTTCAGGAGACTCAGATGTATCTGCAAATACTGCACCGACAAATCCAAACAAGAAGAATAAGGGAAGAAGAAATGCAGCACCACCATCTCAAGCTCCCAGCTTCAATCCTACCGAACCTATTTGCTCGGCTGAAGACCGAGCACAATTTAATCAAACAATATTGGGAACACAGAATACGCTTGCATTACAAACAGAAGCTCTCAAAATGGCAAGTGCATATAGTGATGATAGTACATCAACAGTAACACGACTAGCAACGACAGTGACAGATCTCGATAGTGAAATATCAGCTCTTAATACATTTATTGTCGAAAGAGCCAAGTATGATGCCAATTATATCGATGATAAGACACAGAATATCCAAGATGAATTATATGATATCGTTCAGGCATTAGACCCGAATAAAGTTGATGTCGACATTGATGACATCTTTCAAGATTTGGTAGTATCAGCTGTTGACATCATGGCATGTCTATCACTTGATACTGATGCTCGTATGGCCGATGGAGGCATATGTCAACCAAACTTGGCAACAATGGTTGACGGATTTGTCGAGGATGCCAAATATAAAGTTGATTTCTTAACACAAACTTTATATGAGTATCAAGATAGGATGGAAGAATATAAAGAAAATGCATTGGATGCATACAATGTTGCTAAACGATTCTATGATGGTGCAAAAGCTTTCATCAATGTTGCCAGACGGATTGTGTTTTGGGAAAATATAGGTGATTGGTTTGATATTACTGATCAAGATTTCTTCCCAATTGATGTTAACTTTCCAGATGTTGATGTAGCTGTGGGGAATGTCGGTCCATTTGGTAGTATCAATGCCATGTGGGAGATGATGCAACCAAAGATTGGTGCATTCTATTCACGACTTGCATTGATACCATCAAGGATGAAGGATCGATTTGGGGATATACTTGAAACTGTTCTGATGGAACAATCAGTGTCAATCTTCAATTTGATTCCACGGATATTGCCAGATGATTACAATCCTCCAACCTATGTGGGTTCTTTTTTACTTGACATTAATCCAAAGGATGAAGTTTTAATGTACAAGAATAAGAGCGAGTTGTTCTTATCTAATGCTCGAACTGCTCTTGGTATGTTTTCGGGTATCGGTAATCAATATGATGAGGATATACTCAACTTGGACGTCTCCAGTTTCAATGTAACCGAAATCAAGAGCAAGGTCACCAGTGTGGATATCGCTTTCGAAGGTCTTCAAGAGCCAGATGTGGATTATGATCTTTGGTTCCTCCAACTTTCATATCTCAGTGATTGCTTTGTTTTGGTTGACTATATCTTTCGAGCATATGTGACTATCCGACTCTTGATGAGGTATTGGTTTGTCACTTCTTTGGCAATGCCTAACATTGATTTAAGAATAAACAAAGAGGTCAGGAACCCATTCCGAATGCATCCAGCTAGAGCTGCAGTCGCGTTTGTGACAAGTCCAATGGGTGGATTTATCTTATTCCTCGCAACAAGTACTTGGTTACTTGGTATAATTGCAGCTTTATATATCCCTATGCTTAAATCATATACATCTGGATGTGTCCGAGCAAGTGGTAATGGGACCTTTGTGACAAAGAACCTCTACTCGATTGCATACAATCATGCCTATCAAGATGGAAGTGGCCTATTAATTGAAGGGATGGACGTCTTTGATGTCAAGAGGGGAGATACTTGTAGCTCAAGATATACAGCCTCGGCCACATTACAAAACACCTTGAGCTCGAATGTTTCTACATATAAGAACTTCCACCAAGAACTATCGAATAGCATGGGCTTTGCTCGCCGATGTATAAACTCTGACGAGCTTGACTCGGCATTTACGAATGCTTGTTGTGGGATTACAACATATCCCGAATGTACTGAAGATCAATTGCCAAGTGATGTCACATGTCCAATTGATGATCGGAGGGCTATAATGAGTATTCCTATACCTCATGAGCTTCCAGGAATATCTCTCGCTGAACCATCATGCTCAGCTAATACCAACGGAAGTGATTGGATCATAGACAATGCAGTATTTGATTGTGAACAGCTTGCAGAATGTACAGTAACCTGCCTAGGCCCGCGGAAAAGTCTTCTCGATTCTGCAAGTGAGCGCTGTGGTTGTACTATTGAATGGTATTTGCACTCCAAGTGGATGGGAACAACATTTGCCTTCCTTCTCTATGTCTTTATGAATATTGCCAGAGTATCCTTCTTCTCTGGCATTACAAGATTATTATGGAAACACATCTATCCTGAAAGATTTACAGTCTTGGTAACATGTGACTCTGCAGGATTACTAGTGGCATCCTCGTCTAAAGTTAGTGGTAAATCTCATGAAGATTTAATAAGCGCCATCCAAACGAGAACAAAAGCAGAAAGTAATCATACCTTGTCGAGGGAGCTGCATGTCAAGCTTGACAGGTGTCTGAGAAACTTTTATCTAACTGGCTTTGCCCTTTTATTGGGGTCACTAGTGGCAAATGGTGTGTGGTTATACGCTTTAGGGGTGACATCTCAATCGTTTACACCTAATGTTTGGTCAAATAAATAAAGTCCCTCATTAAATTAGTGAAACTTTTAACTCTATGACCTAATCTCAATCCTAACAAATATATTATCATCACATATCCTCCTCCTTCGAATCAATCGGATCAAGGCCTGATAACCGTCGACCTACTTCGGCTGGACGTTCGAAGCTCCTTGGTTCCTCAGCATCATCGTCATCCTCCTCTTCGCCGACACTATCAATCGATAGAATACTCATTCTCTGCAAAGTTTTACCTTTCCTATTCAAGTAAGAAGCAAAACTATTAGTACTCGATGATAATTCAGAGTCTCGTCTACTCCGAAGCGTCCACCGGAACCCTCGAGCGAATATCTCGTCTTCAACCCCTTTGAGATTCTTCAACTGTGTTTTCGGCGTGGCCTTGAAAGCAGTTCCTTTTGACGTAAGTTCTGTATATGCATCTTTTGCATCTTGTGTTTCTAAAACATTTTCCGTGACGAAGCATTCACTTGCTTTGGCTACACTCTGAACTCGAGCTGCGATATTGGCTGTCATGCCAAAGTAATCATTTACACCATTCAAAGGAACTATTGTGGCTTGGCCTGAATGGATACCAACACGAATCTCAAGATAGTTGTTATTATCAGGTCGTCTTCCAATTTGTGGCAACATCTCCATTGCTTCGCTAACTGCCGTGAGAGCTGCTCGTCCTGTAGTGAAACTGGCCATGACAGCATCTCCAATAGTCTTGACTACTCGACCACCATTGCGGGTAAACGCTCCAAATAAAACTTGAAAGTGCTTCCTAACAAGTCTGAAGGCTAATCCATCACCCAAACTTGCATACAGCTTTGTCGAGTCAACAATGTCTGTGAACACTAATACGACATTGGATACTGATAAGAATACATTCTGCTGCACTGATACAACTTGCTTGTCTTGGAATAATGCATTAAAAATTGGATGGTGTATAACTCGTGTTGCAGTAGTAAAAGGGGACCTTTCCTCTTGTGGTAAGTTAAACAGTTTCTTCTCTTCCACATCTTTTTGTATCCAAAGAACAAAGAATGATCGAGTGTCAGGGAAGATATCGAACTGAATCTTTCCGTGTGATACTTCTAAAGTCTTTCGCTCTCCATGATGAGGACTATGGACCAAGTCAGATACTTTCATATTGAGTTGTACTGCTTTATCTTTGTCTGTCGCATCTCGTTTGACTACCAAATAATTATCAGTTTTGGCCACTGGGCAGTGCATTCGGTATCTTCCAGCTTCCAGTTGAGGTGCAATTTGTGTTTCTTCTCCTGTTCCAATTGAATATGAATACCCCGACCCAGTGGAGTTGGCAGGTACTGCAGCAAAAACTGAAGTATGTGTCATTGATTCCGCTGAGGGTGTACAGGCATAATTCTCAGCGAGGACATACAGCACATCAGAGTTTAATAAGAACATGACTTTGATATTATCCATACTATCAATCACATTTGGTGTATTGCAACCTCCGCACAGGGCCTTTGCAGGGACATTTCCTAACATGTCTGTATCCATAACAGCACTACCACACTGAATGCATTCTGGAGCAAATCTATACCATGTTGAGGAGTAATAAATGAAGGTTAGGAAAATAAGACATATCATATGAGCAAAATTTGTAAACTATATATACTCACCTCATTGCAACTAACCCAACTAAGGTGCCATAAAACAATTCAGCTAATACTTCTTCTTCATCGAATCCACCTTCTTTTGCGATTGCTGGACGATTCGCGTTTCACAGTTTACAATGTTGAAGAGAGATGAAAGTAACTTCTGTTAGTACATGTGGTTTGCAAAGGCATTCAAATATAGACACATAAAGTTCAAATGAAGTAGTCAAATCACAGGGACTTCATAATAAACGCTTGAAATCACATGATAAAACAATACCAACGCGGACTTTCCAGCGGGCTGAATAGGGTTAAGCAATCCGATAGAAATGACTTTTGATAAAAACTTATTCGCATCTTCTGGACCTTTGATGCTGGTCTCATTTGGGTTTGGTAGCTCATTAAACCCTACGGGCTTTGCATTTGACAATATACCACGTATATAAGCCCAGAATTTGACATTGAATGGATATCGTTCTGTTCTTTCGTCGTCTTCGGGTGTATCCCCCTTTTCTTCTGATGCAATATCATTCAAGGGAACTGTTTCTTCAAGACTACTTTTGGAAGGTGATGTATTAATTGCCATACCAATATGATCATCCTGCTCTTCTTCACCCTTTCCCATACTTCCCTTGTCCTCAACATTATCACTATCATCATGATCACCGCCCTCATCATTCCATAATGGTATATCCAATTCAGATCTATCAACACTTTCCATAATAGAAATATATCGATCAAATTCTGCCAAGTCCGCAGTATGACTCTCTCTTCCAGGCACTGGCACAGTACCATGACCGTGATTACGTGATATATCAATATTATGCATATCTAAAAAATCTGTAGAGCGCATACCCATGGATGCTGTTGAGTTACCTTTGTTGAGTGATGACCTTGCTATTGATGTAGCTCCATGATGTGATGCCGAGCAAGATCCCGATGTGCAACAGGATGTTACGCTGCGATCTAGATTATCCATGCTGATGGTTTTAATGTGATGAGTAGTATATTGTTAATTGTTACAAATAGATAGGCCTATCACTCCGACCTCTCTTTTATTCAATTAATATTAAAGAGACTACCACCAAACTACCGCCAATCGAAAGAGCGTTAAAAGATGATATAGTAATGTATATGATAGTATAAGATCTTAAACTTATCCCATACTATCAGCCCTCAACTAAACCAACAGCAAACTGAACAAACAACAAAATGGCATTTGTTAGTTGAAGTCGTTCAGACACAAAACACCACTGGAATAAAATGGCGGTTTTGTTTATTGGGGACATACAACCCATGCCAAGCAATGTTGGTTGTGGTTGTATGGTCAATAAGCCCATTTCATATCGGTATATAGATGAAAAATATGGCAAATGATAGTAGCAATAAAGAGTCCACGGTCGAGACGAATCTAAATAAAAGAAAGCGTACAACTCGATCTAGTACAAACTCCCTTCATATTCATAACTCCTCTCCATCAACTGAAGATAATAATAGAGTCGATGATAACCCAACAAGGCAGCAAGATATAGAAAAGATTGCAAAAGAAGAAACATTATATCATATAGAAATGGCATGGAGGGCACAACAACGATTGGTACGCCGGTGTTTAGGTTTGCGTATGTTTAGTGAAGAGAAGGACACACAGACACAAGCAGACAATTAAACACAAAAGAGATTATCGGCAGTTATTAACATGATGGTACTGCCCATGGATGAATTGTTCAAAAGCATGTGTGTACATAAATGATATGCACATGCAACACAACAAAAAAGGAGAAGAAACTATACGTACATCATATGTTTACAGAGTTGACTTATACTATAACCAATTGATTATTTAATTTGCTCCATCTTTGCTTTCTTCGAGTCCACATTCTGGTTTGAAACTCTGAAATCTAACAATTTCCTTTCCAGTATTGGAGCAGTAATCGATACATGTAATAGATGCAGTTGCTATACCCAACCCCGCTAGCTCATCCACACTCATCCCCAATGCTTCAGAAAGTATAACTCGAGTAACTTGCAAATGACTAACTAGTGCACTAGTACATCCCACATCAGTAATTTTCAGTAATTCATCTCTTGCTTTAAGGACACGATCTTTCAATGTTGGATAACTCTCCCCGCCATCTCTTGGTGTTACCGACTCATCACATGCGTCAAAACGGGCAAGGTTATCTGCTCCAATTTCATCTTTCGTTAGTCCACACCAAGCACCCCTATCCAACTCCTTAAAACAATCATATATATTAATATCATTGGAATCATTATTATTTTCATCTTTAGATAGTGGTTGTCTTGCTAATACTTGGCGTGCTCCAAAAATTGCTCTTTTCAATGGCGATGATGCAACATGTTGGAGATGATATCTAGAAAGATATGATGCAGCTTCGATAGCTTCTAACTCGCCAAGAGGAGATAATGATACATCCATTGCCCCATAATATACAGGTCGATCGCCTCCAGGGTTGATAACCTCTCCATGTCTCACTAGAAATAATCGTTTATGCCTATATTAAGTATACATGATGAGACATGGGTATCCTAATATCATATACATCTTATACAAGAACTCACCCATCAGGTACCGGATCAAGAAGTGGTACATTCTCAATCTCACACATCGAAGCAGGACTTGCATTGAATCCTCCAGCACCTAACGTCGCAGCCAACTTTGTAGAAGTAGATGAACACTTTGTTGTGTGTAATCTTCTCTGCGGTATCCTCTCAAGCAAATGAAATGCAGAAGTCATTTGCAATATTATCAAACAGCAACATATAATGCAGGATATCATAGTTGATTGGGGTCAATCTCGATATAGATATGGATATGTAGAGTGTTGTCATCAAATAAAGCACCCCCGGCAAGGAAGATGATAAAATGACGAAAAAAGGATACCGGATAGCTCAATCTTGTGGACTTAGTTGTCTTAATGAACACCCTCCTCCATCTGCTATATAGCGCATCGAATATTGATAACCATGTGATGGACAGCTAAAGTATGCAAAGTGTTTAAGTTAATTGCTGGTATCCTCATGTTCTATTTGCATTCCTTCCGATTCTATTTTGCCTCTTGTGTCATTATCTTTACTCATGCCATTGTGAAGGAGTTGGTGAACAACGTGCAGCTGGATTGTCATCTCCAAAACGTCCCCCGGTCCAGCTAGCACCCCCTTTCTCGACATGATTCTCCATATCTACGCCTATACTTGATCTAGACGCTTCGCAGGTTTCACTTGCTGTGTATGTTCGTGGTTTATCTAAACTCAGCTCATCGCCTAGTCGCGCCCCCGTCCATGATGCCCCTCCCCTCTCGATATGATTCTCCATGTCAACGCCGATGCCTCTCTGACTTGATGCTTCATATGTTTCTGATGCAGTGTAAGTAGTCGGTTTGTTGATAGATTCATCCCCGAATCTTGCACCCGTCCAAGATGCACCGCCTCTCTCAACATGACCCTCCATCTTGACCCCAATTCCTCGTTTAGTTGAAGCAGTGCTACTGGTGGGCGATGTATTATCAACTAGCAATCCAGTCAAAGTATCGAGAGTTACCCCAGTATTAGCATCATCTCCAAGCTCTTCTACAATGACTTTTGCCCCAGTAAAGTCCTCTCCAGCTGTATAGCTTGATTTTGTTACCAAACAACTAATATCCGCAGCTACAGCTGCACCCACTCCGATATGAGAATCTTCAATGATGACACATCGTTTTTTATCTAATCCCATCTCATCCACTGCCATTAAGTAAACATCAGGAGCAGGTTTCTTCTTCTTAACCATGTCTCCAGCGAAGATTTGGAATTTACTTGCTCGATACGATCCCATTAATGTAGAAACCAAGTTACTCACAGCCTTTTCATTTGAAGTAGAACATACCGCTAATCGAACATTGTTTGCAATTGCCTCATCAACCAGTCTTAGTACTCCTGGAAGTTGCGCGTTATCACGATTTGTGAAGTGAAAGAGAGATGATAGAAACTTGCATTAGTACACGC
>Ga0214478_100794_pt1 | contig 17696 bp, 19 predicted proteins | sample M1_20Mar14CPVII9_2_FD_178001 | JGI IMG/M metagenome (GOLD analysis project Ga0214478, IMG submission 178001) | Marine eukaryotic communities from Monterey Bay, California, United States - M1_20Mar14CPVII9sort6BwellD7 | ecosystem: Environmental > Aquatic > Marine > Unclassified | place: USA...
GGGCAAACATGATGATATCTTCTTAAAGAATGGCCGGCGGAGGACGCCACCTAGCTTCCTGAACTCCCCATTGGATTCTACATCTGCAGCATATCGATTTTCTATACCATCTATACTTTTGAACCACCCATCATCATCATCATACCAACGAAACACTCCAAAAATTATAGCAGCCCCCACCATAAAATCAATTATATACCATATCTTGAGTAATACATCAAATTGGACCGCCAAACATACTGTGAGGGCGTATTATATATAGCACCACCGACCTGCAAATTTGCAGCTCTCGTCTGAAAGATCTCACGTGCCAATTAGCAAAAATATCATACATAACCATCAATTTCACGTACAAACTCTCATAATAAATAGTCATTATATGGTAGAGCATGATCCAGAGGTGCTACAACAACCTAGATTGGACTCACGTGATCCTTAGATGATGGAGATACTTCTAGATATTTAATTAACGGGAGTACGTCGAAATCCAGGCTTCCTACAATTTAATTTACATCATCAAAATTGAAAATTGCCAAATCAACACCATTCCAAATCCTACTATCATACGATACTCCACGAATAATCAACCTCTGAGGCTCTACTTTATCACAAACACTATTAGAATTAGTTAAACTAACTAACACAACAATCGGCAATCAATAATATTGAATACTCTTGAAACCCCAATACAAAATAACCTATCAACAATACTTAAAACAACAACAAAATTCATTCGTTTCCTCTTAAAGCGCGACTATGAGCAATATTACCAGCGGTAGTAGTAGCAGCGGCGGCGATGTATACGCACGATGTAAAACGGGTAGCAATACCGCCGGACGTGGATCTGAGGCGGGTTGGACTCCGTGTCCTCTTTGCAATAACAACAACAACTTACTCCTTTCAGTTATGAATGATGGTAGTGGTATATCATCGTTGGCTGGTGATGGTAGCGATGGTGTATTGAATATACCTGTTGGTAGTAAGTGTTTTTGCTTTTTCTATTTTGTGCATTGTTGGTTGGGATGTTCTTAAGTCTTCAGCGGTTTTGTACAAATCAGAGTATTTTTCTTTGCAATAATTTCTATATTTTATTGGTTGTAGTGTTTATTGAGAGAGTTAGAACTCAAGTTGGTATTATAATATAGCCGATGCTTTATTGCAAATATGTTTATTTGAGTCACTTCCATTGCAAGGTTTCGTCAGCTTATGTGAAGCAGCAATGTGATGGTGTAGTATCAATATTAGAGTCTAAAAACTTTAGATGCTCACATCTTCTGTTCACATCTTATGCTCTCTCTTCTATGCATACATTATCTGTGTGAACACATAGCCACAATGAATACAACCAAATCAACAACAACATTATCTGTTGAAACACAGCCACAATGAATAATACAAAGAATACAAAAACAAAATCAGTCAAAATATTCTCACACGGACGTGGTCTAAGTGCACATCTACATGCAGTTCATACTCCGTGGAATCCAGGAAAGGTCGAATTAAAACGACGTATTGCATTACAAAAACGATTAATAAATGAGGAGAAACGCAAGAAGTTGATGAAGAATAAGAAGGGAAAGATGGATAAAGATGATGATACTGTTGGTTTGGTTGATAATGATGAGCGAAGCAGCGGTGGTATGAATGATGACGCAGATGAAAAGGGGTCAAATAAGCGACGCAAATTGATACATGAAAGCACAGCAACTGATAAACCACAGCCAATCAAAGGCAATTCTAACATCAATAATAATATAAAGTTAGATAAATGGACACCAACACAACAAGAGATTAATGAATGGAATGTAAAAGTTATGGATATTGTTTCATTCGTTGAGGCTCAATCGAAAAAGAAGAAGGAGAGTGTAGGTGACAGTAGTAAAGTTTGCAGTGGAGATGGAAAAGACGATGAAGCAAGTACCAAGAAGGATATAAATGGCACCGATAGATCAGGAAATGTATGTCCATCATATAGAGATAGTTTACCTCCATTCTTGGCGGCTGCTGCCAATGGAGATTTGGTTGCACTTCAAGCATATTTCAAGGAAGGAGGAGCATCAGATGGCAAAAGTAGCAGCACTACAAAAGAAGAGGAGCAGAAACAAAAACACATCAAGGGATTACTATCATTAAGAGATCGGAATGGCAGTACAGCTGAACATTGGGCTGCGGGTGGAGGACATTTGGATTGTCTATCTTATCTTCTTGAATTGCGTGATGGCATTGCTTCGTCGTCATCTGCACAACAACAACAACAACGGCATGAAGATGCAACACCCTTCAATAACAACAACAAAAAGATACGGAGAAGACGTGATGGTAAAACATCACACCACTACGCTGCACGGAATGGACATAATCATATAATTGATTATCTCCTCTCTCACAGCGGAAACGTCAACATGATATAGATAATGATACACCAAAAATGAATGAAGTCGATATACCCTCAGGAGATGGCACAACACCATTACACTTAGCATGTTACGGTGGACATCTTACTACTGTAAAGCATTTGATACAAGTTCATAATGCCAATGTATTCATAACGAATGAATGGGATTGTTCTGTAGCACATTGGACAGCAATGAGTTTAGGGTTAGCTGGGAAAGAACAAGTTATTGAATTATGTAATTACTTACATGATGTATGTGGTGTTGATTTTGGCATGTACCAGAAGCAGGGACATACAGCGTTACATAAAGCTGCATCAAGAAAGAATAAACATGTTATTGAATGGTTGGCAACCAAGTTTAATGAGAACTCGTCGGATGATAATGATAAGAACGAAAACGAGGAAGAGAAGAAGAAAGCTTCAATTGGCTTAGCAGATGTTGGGGGGAATAAGCCGAGTGATATATGGCAAAGTGTGGGCGGTGATGAGAAGTTTGGATTATGGATGAAGAGAGTCTAAGTAGAGCCAGGAGATCAAACTTAGATCTACTTTAGTTTAGCAGTCGAAAAGGAGGAAATGCCTTAGGATCTAGTATGACTTTGAATATACGAGCATACTGGAGATAGAAGCTGCAACTTCTAATCATTTCATTGCTATGATTAGAAGGTTCTATTATTACTCATTTACCTAATACTTGGAACGGTGAAGGATCCATAAGTGATTATGATACAGGCAAAGAACAACCCGTTGCAAGACAGCCGTACCGCTGGGGACTGTCTCTTTGATAATAGGTCGCTAATAACCCGATTGAACTAGCGTCGGCACCTAAGAGATAGGAGAGAGTTGAGGATTGCAATCGCTTCGCATTCCTCTGGGAAACCTCTCTCGTTTAAGCAGGTCTCAACTGCACGTGATACCTCCCTAGTACGATTCAATGAATTAGACACTAGTAAGATTTATCAATCAATGAGAAATCAACGATAGGGCAGTATTCGTATTTGAATTAGAAGTAACTCATATATGTCTGTGCTGAGAATAGCAAGGAACACGCTTCCAGAAGGTGGATAACCAAGTCGTAGCCTGAAATCTAAACTAACTAACTAACTAATACTTGTGGTTGGTAAATGGGGAATTAATATATGAATGAGGAGGCAACGATCCTTCTCCTCGAGGTAGGGATAAGTGAGTATGTTTGATTATGTTATGCCTTATTCTTTCTTATCTTTTCTCCACATGGAGCTAACGCCTTCTTCTTCTATTTCTTCCTCAAACTGTGTCACTATCTTATTGCTCGAATACGACGCTGGTAGAATACAAGACGGGTCAATTTCACGACTTTCCTCCCAAATCATTCCCTCTTCACCAAACAGATTATGCTGTGCCATCATACCACGATCCTCATGCGTAAGGATGTGGCAGTGCACTACCATGTGTCCAGTAAAGGAATTGACTGCAAACCTTATCTTTGCAGTACCAGCGGTTGGATACTGAAATGTGTCGTGGAAATCTCCCTCTTTGTACCAGTTCATGACTTCGTCATTCTCTTCACCGTCGTCTCCTAAGACAATACTATGAATCTGGAAAGGATTGACATGCTGATGATAAGGATGAAAGCCGACGTTGGCTAGTTCAATCTCCTGAACACTTCCTAGCGGATACTCTTTCATATATGTGTCCTTATCTTGCCACGGGATATCGTTCACATTGCAACCCTCCGAATTGCAACGAAAGTTAATGGACAATGGATCGTCATCTACTACATCAACATCTCGAAGGTCTACGAGGTAACACGGCCGGTTAATATCGAATGGCTCGAGGTCTCCATCGACACCACCAACATTAGTACCAAGGATACCACCATCGTGGGGAGGGGTATCCTTTTGTTATTGAACTACATCACATCCACCATGGACTACATCATATCACCACACTACTGTGAACATTATGATCGAGTTGTGATATACATTATAACTTCATTAGAGTCTACCAAACTAATACTAATGGCAGTGTTTCCTCAAAACAAAATTTGGTATCCTTGTGGCGTTTTATCCAATTGAGATTTGTTATATGGTACTATCATATGATTGATTGTTATTACCATCCAATAATACTACCTTCTACCATCAATATAACGTCATATAACCTTGCAATGTACATGATACTTCTCCAGGTAGTACTCTTTAAACATACTAAAACAGTATATCACGTATAATTCCTCTTCTTACTACCCAATTGTAGCGAAAAGTATTAGTAGTGTATTATATATGTGTCATTAGCTTGCTGCTGTTGGTGGTGGTGATGATGGTGGTGGTGTTATACATAATAATTGTAAGGTAGTACCCTTACACCGTATATCAACCACTAATAGTAGTATATCTTCTTTTCTACTACCCGTATTGAGTCTGAGTTGATTCTTAGCGTAAAATGATCCTCTCGTCAAGCTCTATCCATTGGTGGTAGTTAGAAGGCCAAATATGAACCTTTTGCCAATCGACTCAACTCGAGAGGGGGTCAGTTTGTCAGATTTTGAGTCGCCGGAGGCAAAAGAGCTATGCTCTGCCAAGTTTAGTACTCCTCAGAGGTTAATATTTAATATCATCATCATCATGATTACCATTATTATCAGTCTCCTCCTCCTTCGCTATCGCTCAGTCGTCGTCAATAATAACAATCTCGGCTACGCCTCGACAAACAGACTCACCTTCGGTTCGTCTGTTAGGTTCAGTCGCTGACGCTCCTTCATCATCATCATCATTGTCGCTTCACAATCATCAGTACTAACAACATACCAATTAACAGATCATACAACGTAACAATAACACCATCACCACTCGGTAACAATAAGCATTAACATCACTCGTACCAACAAACATGAACTATCTGCTACTGGTGGTGATGGTGCAACGCTAGTTGCATCATCATCCACCAGTAGTAGTAGTTCATCAACCACAACACATCCAAACAACCTGTCTCTACTTCCACTACAGTCATGATAAGTGTATGCGGCTCCGCCGCTCGGGTCTTTGTCTTTCTTCTTCTTTGTCTTCTTTCTTCTTAGTTCTGCTGGTCGGGGTCTTTGTTCTTATTCTTTGTCTTTCGGTGTCAGGTCTTTCTCTTAGTCTTAGTCTTGGGGTGTCGGGTCTTTCTATTTCTGAGGCGATGCCCTTGGCAGAGCTGTGTTTATATCATGTGAGGCCCCGCCGAGCTGTGTTTGTCTTATACTATCGTTCTTAATGTTGACTGTATTGTCTCTTCTTGATATTGTCACGTAATTTTGATTAAGTTTGATCTCAGCTTTCTTTGAAGCTAATTGGCAGTCAAATCCGAGGCTTTGCCGCTGATTTGCAAACTCCCTGGGCATAGTGTTCGTTCTGGTGGTAAAGGATTGACAGAGGTCAAGATCAAGGAGTGCATGGAATTCTTAACCGAGAATGTAGACGCTGCCAAGCTACTCGACGACCTGATCATTGTTGCATGCAAGGTATGTGTCTTTGTCTTGCTCTTGACTTGTATGTATACTCCCTCGACGATTCACACTTCTCATCGGCTCAACATCCTCTTCTCTTGTATACTCATATAGGACAATCTCTGGAAGTTGGCACTGGCAGAGGAGCCTGTAGACATACTCGACAAAGCATCATGGGGCGAGGGAAACGATTATACACTCTTGTACAAGACTGTAACTGAGAGGATTTTCATCCACACAGCACACAACCAAGGTGTTGAGAGTTATGTGCTTGCTGCCGCCAAGGTTCGTTCGACGGGCGTTGGTGAGACGAGAGCATCTTACCGTATCATCATCGAGTCGTACCTCACTCGAAGATTCAATATTGAGGCTTTGGCTACCAAGAGAGACAAGCAGACGGACGAATCGAAGAAAGACAAAGTACAACGACCAAAGGACAAGGAGAGATGCGTCGGCTTTGGCAATAAAGTTGATGAGCTCACAGCAACCTTGGACAAGATGAAAGTAAGAAATGAAAATAAGTATGACGAAATGTTCAAATCTATTTTTGCCGACTTAACATCAAAAGATGATAAGATCAGCAAGGATGTGCAAGACAAGAAACTAAATGAATACACGGCTGCAGCTCAGGCTGAAAGGAGAGTTGTTGCAGGAGAGACGACGAAGGAAGGTGTTCTCGTTACACCCGCAGTTGGTAAGACGATCAAGACTAGCTTCTTGAGGGCTGGTATGAAAGGTCCACCGAGTCATGATAGTGTTCTTCGTGCAGAACTCAGAGCACGAGACAAGGAGTTTGATGACAAGACATGGAAGAAGATGGCTTGGAAGAAGAAGATTAGTGAATTGAAGGAGCTCGAGCTCAGGAGTATGGCAACGAAGGAAGGAGGAACAACGAAAACTAACGGGACGGCAATGCAAGTGAAGGATGTGACGGAGGTTGACCCTGTTAGTAACGAGCTCAAGGCATTATTAGGCGATCACAACCAATGGTTATCAGACAAACGAAACAAATAGACATTACTACAAACAACACAACAGCAACACAACAACAACATATACAACAACAACAGCATATACAACAACAGCAACGAGCAATATACAATACATACATATAATACAACACAACAAACTAACCAATGACGATGTATGAGCTTAAATATACATTAGATATAGCATTGGATAGTAGTTGGACGACTTTAGAGATAGAATAACATGTACAAATAGAGCGATGCATATGATATGTCATTTTAGCATACCTACTACTTTAGATGTATCGTAACTCAAAAAGTATAGCTTACATCCTGGACAGCGCACATGTTCCAAGACCGCAAGAAGATGGAGAATATGCTACATATCTTTAGGTTTGTCATTGGACGTCTAGTTTAGAAGATATGCCCATATCAAATTTCACGCTATAACCCACTAACAAAATGGCTATTTTCGATCCCACTAATAAATTTTTGATTTCTAGGCAAGTTGGTAAGTGTTCCAAAGTTGGTACCATACTCATCAACAAATGCCTTGCTCCCATTTTGTTGACTAGCAAGTAGCTGATTCCTCATTGCCTTGAGTCCGTGGGTCATGCAGAACCAAAAGTAGATGCGGCGTTTGGGATCAAAGACGTTACAAGTGTAGCAGAAGTCTTCGTCGAGCCAGTATACATCATCATTGAATTTGGCATTATCACGGAGTAAACAAGTGAACTTGTTGTTACCACCACCTGCATCCAATACCAAGCCGCGAACCTTGGACCCAATTGACTCACAAGAGACTGTCACATGATCAAATTGACGAAGAAGAGTGGCACCATTCAACGTCCCATCATTGTAGAAGAAGCCACACATCCAACCTTCTGTCGACTCGCCTTGGATAGCAATGTAACGCCAGCAATTGACATATTTTGCAGGCTGAACGGCATCTCCTTCGTCTGACAAGATACGCTTCATCACTGATTTCACGTCAAGCATATCATCAGCAAGGCCAACTGCCTTACCAGTCATGCTATTCCACAAGACACTGTGTTTGAGTTTCATCTCATCACACATCAAGTAGCCATTCTCCGACTTGCGGCTTGCTCCTCTAGCAGATGCTCTTAGTTGATAAACTTTGACATCCCTACTATCGGTGACTTTGTTGACTTGCTTCATACCTCTCAACCTACGTGCACCTGGCATGAACAGCGGAGACAAGGAATTAAATTCACAATATGCCGAAGCTGAGCGAGAGTGCATGGCATAGGCCAACTGCATGGTAAGTGGAGAATACCGACATTGTCTACTCTTACCAGCCAATGTCATGGCACAGTTGCTCATCTGTTCCATGATGAAGTCCACCATCTCTGTTACATCTTTCTCGTCAAACTCATATTCGTTTGTCTTCGTCTCTCTATCGACTCCTTCCTTCAATAGATTAACAAGAAGACTCCTTGCAACTTGTTTGAATTCCTTTCAATTCTTCGAGATATCCTTGAAGATGGTTCTCGTATCCGACATGAATATTTGATGGTCAGCTTCGGCACGTTCCTCGGAGTCAATGTCATGTCGAGTCTCTTCACGAAGACCGTCAGCAGAAGTATCAAGGTGAGTATTGCCTTGTGAACCGTCAAAGTGCAGTGTTAAGTTGGTCAAGTTTTTCTTGAGAGCATTGATTTCCTTGGTTAGTCTAACAATTGTACGCTTATCCTTCTTCTTCTCATCTCGACGATTAGCCATCCTCTCCTTCCGTTCAGTCGAGTCCAAAGAAGTAATAGGTACACTACTGTTTGGAGCTGTACGAGTTACATCTGCCTTCCGATACACGGATCGTTCAGCATTGTTCATGGCACTACGACAAGTCTCACAAACCTCGGCATTATCAGATCTCTCCTTGGCAATCAAGATCTTCTTGCAATCAACGGACGACTTGCATACAAGCACACGAAGCTTACCTGCCAATCTATGCTTGACAGTAAAGTCGGCATCACCTCTACCGGCAAGAACGAGCAATGCCTCCAACACATGCTTGTCATCTTTGAATGCCTCAATAGCTTTGTTAGGCGTCTCAAACGAGTCAAGCTTCGAGAGTAAGTCCATCTCCAGTCTTTCTATGATACCACTGTCTTCTTTTCATCGTTGAGCCTTTTGGTATGACGATAGAGGTTCTTCCGTACAGTAATACAATGAGGACAGTACAAGTTGTTTGCGATTACCTTCCAACCATCTGCCTCACGAGTCGACAAATCTGTTGGAGCTACGAACAAACACATTTGAGATCGCCACTTATTGTGCAGTCTACCAAAATGATTAGCTAAATATTCAATGTCTGTCTCGCCAAAGGCATCAATACAATCATTATTCAAGCCAATACAGTACTCGGGCCGAGAAGGAGGAGGAGGAGGAGGTGGTGGTTTCCGAGCAAGAGATTGGGAAGAAGTATTCGACCCAAAGAGCTGGCTGGGATGAATGCCATGCTGTTGCTGAGGCATCCACTGATTAACCACTTGCGGATTCGTTCCAATCCCCGTCGGCTGGAACGGATGAGAACTTCTCTGCGTAGATGGAAGAGCAGAGGCATATATCGATGCCAATCCAGGAGTCGACATTCCCCCCTGTGTCATTTGTTGAGCTGAACGAGCCATCTCTGCTTGAAGAGCTGCTTGTTGTTGCATAGGAGTCCAACCAGCGAATGGAGTCGTCGCATTACTCGAGACCTGATGATGAAATGGTCTTGCCACGTGAGGAGTATTAAATGGTACTTGATTGACATCCGCCCCCCAAGAAACAGTTTGTCTTGGAGTTGGTTGCCCACCAGTCTGTCGAATACTCGTCTGACGCTGCTGAGACAACTGTTGCTGTTGTTGCTGCTGCCGATAATGCAATCCAGAGAGCCTCCGTGCCGCATTGTTAGCGTCGTCATTGCTTTTGTCGGACATCTTAACGACGAGTAGCAATTCGCTAGCTCGCTTGGCAAAATGCCAGCGGCGTGTATAGAAAGACTATTCAGATCGAGTAGTGGATGTATATATTAACAACACAAGCACACAAGCAATGACAGAGGTGATTAGGAGGTAGTATGCCGGTGTGTAGTGTAGAGTGCGAGTAGTATGAGCTACTGTATACTTAAATAAGCAAAATAAAAATTAAAAAACTCGAGTTTTCCGAAATTTTTACACCACACCACTTTCTTAGTCAACTCGTTTCCAACGTGGGAAATCAAACTTGAGGACACGTTGCCTATCTAGTGTTTATATCTCTGTATAGAATACATCATTTGTAAATGATGGAGGCGTTTTATATTGTATAGAATAGAGGTTGAGATTGACAGGTCGCTAATACTACTATTTTTCGTTTACTCGCTAAAATATCAGACTCATTCCCCTAACGGTTGCGAGCGGATAATCAACCTCATGACTTCCTCTCTTTATTGACTAAGGATGAGCAATATTACCAGCGGTAATAGTAGCGGCGGCGATGTATACGCACGATGTAAAACGGGTAGTAATACCGCCGGACGTGGATCGGAGGCGGGATGGACTCCATGTCCTCTTTGCACTAATAACAACTTACTCCTTTCATCAGTTATGAATGATGGCGGTGGTATATCATCGATTGGTGATAGTAGTTGCAGTGGTGGTAGTTTATTGAATATATCTGTTGGTAAGTTTTTGCGTTGTCCATTGCTGTGTATTGTTGATTGTGGCGTTCATAGTCTTTCCGGGGTTTTGTGTACATCATGTGTACTTTTCTTTGCAATTTCTATATTTTATTGGTTTAGTGATTAATTGAGAGAGTTGGAACTCAGATTGGTATTATAACATATAGCCGATGCTTTAATTGCAAATATGCTTGTTTGAGTCTTCCATTGCAAATGTTCGTCAGCTTATGTGAAGCAGCATGTGTGATGTAGTATACCAATAATAGAGTCTAAAAACTTTATAATATGCTCACATCTTATGCTCTCTTCTAATGCATTACATTATCTATGTTGAACACACAGCCACAATGAATACAAAGAATACAAAAACAAAATCAGTCAAACTATTCTCACACGGACGTGGTCTTAGTGCTCACATACATGCAGTCCATACGCCGTGGAATCCAGGAAAAGTTGAATTAAAACGACGTATTGCATTACAGAAACGATTGATAAATGAGGAGAAACGCAAATTGAAGAAGAATAAGAAGAGAAAGATGGATAGAGATGATGATTCTGTTGGTTTGGTTGGTAAATGTGATTATAGTAGCAGTGGTGTAGATGAAGGGGGGTCAAATAAGCGACGCAAGTTGATACATCAAACAGGAACAACTCATAATCAACAACTTAAAGGCAATTCTAAAAACATCAATAATAATATAAAGTTAGATAAATGGACACCAACACAACAAGAGATTAATGAATGGAATATAAAAGTTATGGATATTGTTTCATTCGTTGAGGCTCAATCGAAAAAGAATAAGGAGGGTGTAGGTGAAAGTAGTAAAGTTTGCAGTGGGGATGCAAAAGATGACGAATCAAGTAGTGGTAAGAAGGATACAAGTAGCGGAAGAACTGATAGATCGGGAAATGTCTGTCCATCATATAGAGATAGTTTACCTCCATTCTTGGGAGCTGCTGCTAATGGAGATTTGGCTGCACTTCAAGCATGTATCAAGGACGACGGATCATCAGATGGCAAAGGTAAAGGTAGCACTACAGACGAGGAGAAGCAACATGTCAAGGGATTACTTTCATTAAGAGATCGAAATGGCAGTACAGCGGAGCATTGGGCTGCGGGTGGAGGACATTTAGATTGTCTATCCTATCTACTTGAACTGCGTGCTGGCATCGCTTCTTCGTCATCTGCACAACAAGAACATAAAGATACAACAACAACAACAAATAACAACAACAAAAAGATACGAAGAAGACGCGATGGTAAAACATCACTTCACTACGCTGCACGGAATGGACATAATCATATAATAGATTATCTCCTCTCATCACAACGGAAAGGTCAACATGGTATAGATGATGATACTACACCAAAAATGAATGAAGTCGATATACCCTCAGGAGATGGCACAACACCACTACATTTAGCATGTTACGGTGGACATCTTTCCACTGTACAACATTTGATACAAGTACATAAAGCCAATGTATTCATTACGAATGAGTGGAATTGCTCAGTAGCACATTGGACAGCAATGAGTTTAGGGTTAGCTGGAAATGATACTGTTATTGAATTATGTAATTACTTGTATGACGTGTGTGGTGTTGATTTTGGCATGTATCAAAAGCAGGGACATACAGCGTTACATAAAGCCGCATCACGTAAGAATAAACATGTTATTGAATGGTTGGCAACCAAGTTCAATAATAACAACTCGTCGGATGATATTGATAAGGATGAAAAGGAGGAAGAGAAGAAGAAATCTTCAATTGGCTTAGTAGATGTTGGTGGGAATAAGCCTAGTGATATATGGCAAAGTGTGGGTGGTGATGAGGAGTTTGGATTATGGATGAAGAATACTTGTGGTTGGTAAATAAGGAATTATATTTAGTCCACAACGGAATCCTTCTGGTAGGGATATGTGAGTATGTTTGTTTATGTTATGCCTTATTCTTTCTTGTCTTTTCTCCACACGGAGCTAACGCCTTCTTCTTCTATTTCTTCCTCAAACTTTGTCACTGCCTTGTTGCTCGTATATGATGACGGCAGGATGCAAGTTGGATCTACATACGAGATCCTTCCCAAATCGTCCCCTCTTCACCCAATAGATTATACTGTGCCATCATACCACGATCCTCATGTGTAAGTATGTGGCAGTGCACCATGTGTCCAGTAAAGGAGTTGACAGCAAATCTTATCTTTGCTGTGCCAGCGGTTGGGTACTGAAAGGTGTCGTGGAAATCTCCCTCTTTGTACCAATTCATGACTTCGTCATTCTCTTCATCATCGTCTCCTAAGACAATACTATGAATTTGGAATGGGTTGACATGCTGATGATAAGGATGAAAGCCGACGTTGGCTAGTTCAATCTCTTGGACACTTCCTAGCGAATACTCTTTCATATATGTGTCCTTATCTTGCCACGGGATATCGTTCACATTGCAACCCTCGGAATTGCAACGAAAGTTAATGGATAATGGATCGTCATCTGATATATCAACATTTCGAAGGTCTACGAGGTAGCACGGGCGGTCAATATCGAATGGCTCGAGGTCTACGCCAACGATTTCCTTGTCATCGTCATCAACAATATCATCATTACTAACTGCCGGCTCATCATTAGACGGCTCGACGACATTTATGGTCATAATCTCAGGTTGATCCACATAATCACCTGCATTCTCTGGGACATCTTTTGGCATCTCCATTGGTGGCGGTACAAATCATCTTAGTAGTACCGACGGTATCACAGCGAACGGCAATGTCTGCTCTATTTCCCGGTGTCATGAAGAAAGTATTTATAGTGCGTGGAGCATCAGTAAGAAAGATACCATCCTTTGATAGTAGTTGAAACTGACAGTTGTTATCAGACGCTTGAATTACCATGCTCTCTACGGCCGAACTCATGACCATCCTCCAACGATACCATTTACCAGCCTCCATTGTTAGAACTGGCATGTATTGCATATTAACAAGAAGCAAATCAGTACGGTCGGTGGTAGTGTTGGTGATATGAAAGTTATCGCCCTCGACCCATGTCGTGAGTTTGCTACCTGAATGTTTCGCTGCAGTATGTAAACGAGGAAGGTCAATGTGCTGGAAAATCATTTCAACTTGAGGCATGTCCTTGACTATATCTGGAAGGTTGTAATCATCGGCTCCTCAATAATTAGCATTCCCGCTGCACCCTGAGAGGTCTGTAGAGAAGTCGATCCATGGAAATGAGGATGGTACCACTGAAGTGTCGGGGGATATTGTGATGAGAATAAAGTCATAGTACGAGCAAGAGATATACAGCAACAAACAACTTACATGTGTACCTGGCATATGATCTTCTCCAAATGTATACTGATATGTAAAGTTCTCGCCAGGATCGACCCGAACAAAGATATCGTCTCCAGGTAGTTTGCCACTGATATGAGGTCCGTGTGTATGAATGTTTGTAGTGTTAGGCAGTTGGTATTGGTTGTGGCCATAGTGTCCCAATGGCCCTTCGAGGTCGTTGTGCAATTCAATTATGAGAGTATCCCCAGGCTTGACGCGAATAGTCGGCCCCATCCCACCATTGAAGAGCTTAGTAGTGTAGTATAGGAAGGACCGATATACTTTACAACATCATAGTGGAGGGCTACCTTAACAGTCTTAGGGCCTGGTCGTCCATTATCCTCGGCTATTATCTGTTCAGGTTGACGAAGTGGCTCACCCTTATTAGGAAGATTGAGTGTTGGATAGTTGTCGAGTTCAAGCAACTCGTTCAAAGAGTAGCTCGGTCCATTATCAACATCGGCGGGTTGATAATTCATCTGCATCATAAATCCACGGAGCCGAGCTCGTGATTTATTGTATTCATTAGAATGGCCCTGAGATGCAAGTAGTAACAGAGCAGTAGTAGTAGTTGGTAGTAGTTGGAATTTCATTGGGGAGTTGATTGGTTTAACTTTACTTGGATAGTATTATGAGGTTTGACTTTGACTTTGGTAGTTGTGTCGTGGTTTCTTTACTTTGGATTTTATGATACATGTTGGTTAGTCAAGCCCATAGCAACCCATGATCAAGAAACACGTAGACAAGATGGTTATAGCAGACAGGACTTAATCATTGGAATGTTGCTTCCATTCAACTACAAAGGCAGAAAAGAGAGGGTCTTAGCCAAACACACTTGTTTTATGCCAGGTAGATTTAGGATACCACCTAGGATACCACCTGGTATCCTTCGGACAAAACACAATGTCGTTCTTGCATTACTGCCTACATCACTGCCATATCAAACCGACATTCTAGAATGTTGATCCAGCTTTATCAACAAGAATCAAACATCTTGTCAACAATCTTGTTCATGGACACGCTAGGAATCAACCATCTTGGGTTGTGGTTGAGGATAGAGATATGATATGTGCTCATAAAATCAAAAAGCGAACAACAACAACAACTCAATATCTATCCAAACAAATACAAACAAATACTAAAGCGTCAAACAACTTTACACTACTACCTTATCAATACAACACACCAATACAACAATAATGATGATTCTAAAGACAACAACTGCAGCTACTACCTTGATGATCCTTGCTAACAATATGCCTACCGCCCTTTCTTCAGAGCCCAAGCTTCGAGGTGCTACTTCTTCATCGGCATATCTAGCAACAGACTCCCAAATAATCGAACAAGCTGATATGGATGGACTTGCGGATGCCTTCTGTGGAGCCGCCGTTGCAATCAGTGATGCCTTCTGGGAAAATGGAGGACAACATCATACAAGAGATAACGCATACCCACAAGAGGCATGTGATGCGGCATATGAAGTTGCACTCGGTGCTTTGAACGGTGCCTACAACTACCCCGAACCAGTTCTATTCAAGCCTACTCTTACGACTGCACCTTACACCTTCCGTCCTACAAAGGCCGGAGCACTATCATACTTCATTGGTACAGATTGTCTTCTCAAATCTGGTACCGAGGATGAGCAATTTCCACCAGGAAACGACGGCTCTGATTTCAGAGAGTACGGATTCGGACTTGCCAACTACGGTCCTCGGTATTCTGGCTTCTCTGGATGTGAATGGGTAGGAGATAGCTATGTGACAGGAGAAGCAGTTGGAGTAGCTCAAGGTCAAATCTTCTTCGAACGTAATGAAGGAACAACCTCAGTTGTGGATAAAACATTCTCTTTTGGCTACCAAGATGGCGGTGTTGTCATCACTGGTCATCATTCCTCACAAGTCGTTGATGATGTCAACTCAAATCAGTATGTCTTTGGTGACGAAGAAGAGTCCATGTAATAAATATGTCCACAACTTAGTATAGCTAATGATAATGATAAGATAATGAAACAATAGCAAAGAGATAAACCTCCTCGACTAAATATGAAATTGATTCTACTTTCCAATCTTAGTAGCGGTGATAATGTTCAAGAGGAACAGCCAACCTTCTATTATATCGCGAGAGTTCAGTGTGGGAGAATGAATTTATTTGGCGATGAAACAGAGAATAGAAGATTGCATGCAGTAAGTCGTGAGATCAGCGCTCTCATTATATGCTAGTACTACCATACCTTAGTCTATCAATCCGTCTTTTTATATATAATTGGTGAGATTGTCATTATCAATTCATAACTCGATGCCGAAAAAAGGAAGGAATAAAGCAATAACTACGCACAGAAAGAAATCTAGGCTTGGGCATCATGGCCATGGGCTCCAGCAGTCTCAGACTCAGAAGACACATAGAATGAGAAGTCCTGAGGTAGATGATCATGGTACAGTATCTTCAGAAGACAAACTACCACCAACCCAGAGAAGAAGTTCTGGTAGAATCACCAAAGCACAGTATATCAAGCTTAATGAGCATACCAAACAACTTTCAGAGAAGGAGGAAGAGATTGCCTTATTAAAAGAGGAGTTGAAGAATAAGAATGAGCAGATTACAACGAAAGATGAGGAGATCAGTTCACTAATAGCAGTGTCTAAACGTCGCCATACTGATCAACATCAGCCCAAAACATTGACAGTACATATAAGTCAAGAATACACCTCCTGTAGTATCTGTCTCTCAAAGTACTCTACTGATTTAAATAGCAAAGACGACAACATTAGAAAGCATCTACCAGTTATCAGCGCATCCTCAAAATCATGTGATCATTACTTTTGTCACGGTTGTATCTTAAAACAACAAGCAGCAATTGCAGAGAAGAATGATGGCAAGGTTCCAAAGTGGATACCGTGTATGGCATGTAGGACGAAGACTGCATTCTGCCCTAGTGAGCCAAAGTATCATCGGATGTTAATTGACATTCTAAAACAAGCTAAGTGGACTGATATGGCACAGGTTAAAGAAGAGGTAAGAGACGAACAAATTGTATCCAACATAGAGTTTTCAAGATGGAAGAAACAGTTCATTAAAGAGATCATGGCAAGTGAAAGTATAGATCGGGGGAAGGGGAGGAAGATTTGGACCTCTGAAGAGGATGAGAAACTCCTTCTCTTTGGTAGTTATGATAAAATTAAAGCATTGGAACGTTGGTCAGTTGTACAGGGTAGGGAAAGATGGAAAAGACTACAGTGGAACATTCAGTACAACAAGAAAACTGGGGGAAAGACTAGACTTTTCAAGAGTGGCCACTCATTTAGATAAGTAGAATGTAAGGGTGCTAAACTGAAGTTGAGATGTAAGCAGTATTCTACTTCTCATGTTTATACAGACACTTATTCTTCAGTCTGTATCATCCATAGAATGGTCCTCAATTCGTCTTCGTCTTTCCTCATCAATATCGTGTTTAGTCTTATGCCATGCAATGATATGAAGAAACTTCGACCCACAATGACTTGCTTCTTTCAATGAAGATCTACTATCATTCCATATCGATGACATATTACCGCCAATGTTCATCTCTTGCTGCTGTTTGATACGATACTTGGATAGTTCAACTTCATCAACTAGAACATGCATATCTCTTCTATCTAGTTCATCGATTACTTCATATACCACTCCTCTATTGTACGGTGCAAACATGTGCAACTTGCTGCTTCTATTCTTTTTTGATAGTAATCTTGATATTGTGTTGGATAGTGGTACAACCTGTTGATGCAGATATGCACAGTCACTTGCAATGATTGTATCATACCTCTCATCACTTTCATTTTCATCTCTACTTCTTTGTATTGAGGTATCAAGATAATCAAACCAATCCAACTTTTGTATTGAGATGC
>Ga0214478_100795_pt1 | contig 17660 bp, 12 predicted proteins | sample M1_20Mar14CPVII9_2_FD_178001 | JGI IMG/M metagenome (GOLD analysis project Ga0214478, IMG submission 178001) | Marine eukaryotic communities from Monterey Bay, California, United States - M1_20Mar14CPVII9sort6BwellD7 | ecosystem: Environmental > Aquatic > Marine > Unclassified | place: USA...
TACTTTGGTGTAGTTGACAAAGATAGAGACTTGAATGATAAGGTTGTCATTGACTCGGATGAAAGATCGATAGTTGATTTGATATACGTTTTGTTGTTTGTTTCCAATGATAGTTGATACTCAGTAAATGACCGCTTCCGTTGTTGCAATTGCAATAGACGAGGACGATGAGAGAGTCTCTCGCTATTGTCGGAAGATGGCCGCCCGTCGGTTAGAGATGGGAAGTGTGGAAGGTCTTGTCTATCTTCTCCTTGCTGCTCTATATCATGGAGCTCTAGATCTGTATATCGGTTGATCTTCTGAGGAGGTAGTGGACAAACATCGACAGTTCCCGTCGATGATTGACATGAGATGGGAGTGGGAGTGTTGAGGAGATTGGCGGCGGCGACGGTGGCAGGATAGCACATATTGTTATATTGGCTTTATTGTATGATAGTTAATATGTTAGTGTTGGTAGATTATGACAATTATTAATGCACCAGCCTAGAATCTTGGAACACGAAGGCCAATTGCTGTGAGATCAAAGCTGATCAAAGAGTCATTGCCCCTTCACGGTATCTGTCGTACTTAGGATATTTTTTTTAAGGGAGTTCGTACTAACTCGGGCTGCTCAACTGCCTATGCAATATAACAGTCCCTCCTTCTTTACATCAGCTACAGAGAAGGCCTATCTTTATATCTGCAGCAACTGCAACTACAACTACATTCTGTACCTACGATATTCAGCACAGTTGACTTATAGTATACATTCTATTCTTCTACTCCGCTCGTTTACCATCCCAAAAGTTGTAATCTTGTCCTGGCATAGGCGTAGGCGTCTCCTGTTGACCACCCGGTGGCTGTTCTCTGCCCTCATTCACAAACTGTTGATGTATAATCTTAACATCAGCCTTATCTCTCGATGCTGGACTACCCGATCGTCTACTAGCTCGACTTGTTGAACTACCACCGCTATTCTTAGAATTGGAACCTGATCCACTCCCAGAATGTTTCGAGTGACTACCCACACTCATATCCATCAAGGCTGAACTGGCACCTATCAAGCTTTCATTCTCTCCGCTATACTGATAACCTAACGGTTGCATATTCTGCAAGCTGTTGATATCGTTGTCACCAGACTGTTGCTGTGGCTGGGTAGTACTCCCACCACTATTACCCCCACTACTAGGGTGACTACCTAAACTCATTGTCATATCCATCATTGCCGCTCTACCCCCACTGCTGCCTATACTGCCAATGATACTATTCCCATCCTGATCATCAAAGACATTGCATAAGCTAGCACCGCCTATACTGCCTCCATGTGTACTAACATTCTCAGTTTCACATAATGACATTTTATCTAAATCTAATGAATTTACCATTGACCCGGGAGACATTGGTACTGACATGTTCGATTGTGCCTGTTGGTATAAATGATTACCCCCGGGACTTAAGAGTGGTACTAATGCAGGTGGTGGTGCCATGGCCGAGGAGGGTGGTGAACGCTTTGCTGATCCGCCAGAGGTATTTCGTATTGGTGTGGGTAATATAACACCACCTGATTGTTGATATCCCATACCCCCTGCGGCTGCAACTGGTTGATAGGTCGGTGCACCACTTGAACTTGGTCCACCCAAGTTACTCAAATCTAATTGCACCTTACCTGAATTACTTGGTATATGATTACCACTCCGTCTCTTCCTTGACCGTCTACTTCTTGAACTTTTACTATTACCACTTTTGTGTGAATGACTACTTGATCCATGTCGTGGAGGTGTCGATCTAGTATAACTTGGTATACCACCATGATGTTGTTGTTGTTGATTGGCAGCTACATTCCGTGGCTGGGGTGGACCAATAGTATCTGATAATGATCCATCCAACATTGGTGCATGTGCAATTAATTCCACTTCTTGTCCAACATCTCCTGATATTTCATCTTCAAGTCCTTGTAGGTAGTAGTTTAAACTATCTGATGTTTTCACTGACATGTCAGTTGATAGAAAAGTCAATGGTGTATGTTGGGACATGGCCTGACTCATATTGGTAGTAGAATGATGTTCCGATCGTGGACTTGATATTGATTGATCATGATTATCGGGTGGTGTATAATCTGTCATATTGGATTGAGAGAATTGTACATGTCGATCGGTAGTGCTTGGTGAACTATCTCTTGAACTGTTGAGTGAACTGGGCATATTCCTTGATGGGCGTAGGTTAATTGCAGTAACTGGTGGATTGTTATTCGAGTTGTTTGTTGTTGTTGCAATGGTAGTATGAGTTGGCGGAGGAGCAGCTATATGCACAGGTTGGTTATTGGCAGTCCATTGTGCATGTGCAGCACTCATGGTACTTTGATGTGAGATTGTATGCTGTGGTTGTTGAGATTGAGCTTGGGCGGCTTGTAATTGAGCAGCCTGTTGTGCCGCCTGTAATGCCTGCTTTTGTAATTCAGTTTGTTGCTGTTGCTGAGACTCCTTCCATTTTAAGAATTGTTGATATTCCTCGTTTGTTGGTTGCATAGATTGAGGTGCTGATTGTGATAACTGTGGCTGCTGAGTTACTCCCTGGGGTGCACTGAGAAATTGCTGTTGAAATTGTGCTGCTTGTTGTTGCTGCTGCTGAATACTTTGCAATGTGTTCATCTGCTGCTGTTGATCAACAATACCTGCCTGCTGTGGTAGATATGTATATCCGACAGCTTGATTCTGCTGAGCTTGAGCTGCTGCTGCTGCTTGAACTTGTTGCTGCTGTTGAATTAACCATTGATTATCAGCTTGGGCCATAGGACTTTGAGATAATTGCATTTGTTGTTGAGCTTGCAATTGTTGTTGAACCTGTTGTTGAGCTGCCGCTGTTGTAGCTGCAGTTGTTGTAGTCTGTTGTTGTTTTGCAGTCGCCTTCTTACTCTTTGCTGCCACAGCCTGCTGTTGCTGCTGCTGTTTCTTCTTCTTCTCGTTCTCAACCATCTGAGAAGGCTTCACACTATTAGCCTTCCCATCATATTCATTAATATCACCCATAACACTACTTGTTATCTTCTCCACAGCCACATCTGGATCTAATCCTTTGGCAATTGCATCCTCACGTATTTGTTTTTTGTAGCTTTCTTGATATTCCTTCTCCATCTGTTTACGTACTGTTAATGCATTCTCTCGTAATGCTTGGGAGGTTTTATCACGGGCTTTCTCATCACCTACATCTGACCATATGTTTGTTTTTGAATCTTTTAGTAGGAATCTTCCCGGTGGTTTGAGGGACCGGACTTCATCCACAATTGATTGGGCTATTAAACGCTTCTCACGCTTAAACCGTGCTGTTAGGTAGACTCGCTTTTTACGATCAACGAATTTACGATATTGTTCATTACCTGGATGAGCGTTGATTGTACCACCTCGGCCACATAGTACATCGTTATTGTGTGGTTCTTCAGTACTTAATTCTTCTTTGTTATTGGCCATATTTGTTATTGTATTCTTATTAGTATTGTTTACTTCTGTGCAAGTAGTAGTATTTTTCTGTGCAGCTTTTGTGCATATAGTAGAACTCGACTGTACAAGGAGAGGATATGTTCTAATGCTAGGTTTAAAAGGCATAGGTTTTACTAATACTATTGATAATGCGTTTCGGCCTGTTCATATTGCAATGGATAAGGTAATATATTAAGAGAGTTATGGCTGTCTATTGTTCATTGGCATGCCAAATGCCATGGTTGAGTGTGTTAGTGTTTTTTATCACTTAGTGGTATCTTTTCCAAGAGGTACAGGCTTATTAAATACGGCTTATCCATGATCAAACCCTTTGTGCCCCGTTGATTGGTATAGTACGGGTTTATATAATCGTATTTATCCGCACAAATACAACATATAAAACTGTGCACCATCGTATCAGGATTTTCTTGTAAACCCAAACTCAACGCATTGTCAAGCAAATGAAGTTGCCGCCACTTCGAAGCACAACAAGTGAGTTGAGTCGACCTCTCATTGTTTTGCAATTGATAGACCATTGTCAAGCTTGATATCAATACTCTTAGAACAAAACAATATACAAAGATGATGATGATCAATACAAAGATTAGTGTAGCAATCCTAGCCTTATTTGCTGTATCCACATCAGCCGTCGATAACAAGGATGGTCGTCGTAACAGGCGTCATCTACGTAAACAAAAGATGGCAGGGAACAATAATGCATCACACAACAACAAAAAGGCACGTAAGGCAAAGATCATCGCTGATAATATGAATAACAAAGATATTACCGAGGATGTAGCATTCTGGACACGTGCATTGCAAAACTCAATGCCACCCACGCCCCGTCCACCCACTCCCCGGCCTCCAACTCCTCGACCTCCAACTCCTCGTCCTCCAACGCCAAATGTTACACCCGCCCCAGTACCTGTACCTCCCGTACCTAATCCAACAAACCCACCAGTTACTCCTACACCACCACCAGTGCCAGCACCCGCGGGTAATGTTCCCGTGGCACGTCCCGATTCAGCATCTGTACCAGCCGGTGGTGACTTGGCATTTGTGGCCGTATTAGGTAACGACACGCCTGCACAGGGACAGACATTAACAGTTAAGAGTGTTACCGCCGCAAGTAATGGTGATTGTTCTATCGGATTAGACTTGTTGGAAGTTGTTTACAGTCCCAATGGTGGATTTACAGGTACGGATTCTTGTGATTATGAGGCATGTGACGCTCAGCCTGAGTGTGATACTGCCACTATTACTTTTACTGTTGGTTAAGTAGTGAGAAGTTGGTAGTGAAGAGGTAGTAAACAAAGGAAAAAAGAAGAGATGCATAATATACAAGGTACTGGGTGTGTTGTTTGTTTTGTGGCTGAACACACTTTTCATATTATAAATAAAGTCGGAGTCGGAGTAGAAGAAGACACTGATCACTGAATGTGTAGAGTAGAGAACTAAAGAAAAGAATGAAGATTATGTTTGATTGTAACTCTGTATCAAGTTTTTAGTATGCATTATTATAAAGTAGACATATATCAGACTAGGTCTATCATTTGAGTGGATGGTTTCGAGGTAGTCAATCCAATTGAAAACCCAGACTCACATCCATTATCAGACCTCATCTCTTTCTTACTAGAGAGCACCAATCGTCTTTGCAGCATTCCTTGCCAGTTTCACATTGTGCTCAATTACCACCTTGTTCTTAGTCTCTGGTATATTCTGGAGGAAAGCACTTGCACGCTCGAAAGAGAGGGCTGCAGCTTGCTCTGTGTCATATACGCCTAGGTATCGGCTCTTGCCAGCGTAGAATATCTGAGCTTGCCACTTACCAGATGGTCGCTGAGTGATACCACGATTGGTCGATGTCTTTTTCTCCTTCTTCTTCTTTGTCTTCTTCTTCTTCGCCTTGGATGTTGCTGCATTTTGGAGTGCTGCCTGGTGTTTCAAGTGTTTCTCGTTCTTCGTCAACTCCTCGGGGCGTTTGGTTGTAGTTAGTTCTACATTTGTAGAAGAAGATGCGTCAAGTCCAACTGTCGAAGACTGAGGATTTTGTGTAGTTGGTTCTTCTAAAGAAGCATCGTCGGTCTTTGGAGTCCCCTCTAAGGGATCTGCTACTGCCTCCAACTGCTTACATTCTTCATCACTCAAGTTGTTCACTCTCTCTTCAGCGGCTGTGCGGCTCATACGAACATAGGCTAACAACTTACGGCGATGATTTAGGATCTGTTTCTTTTCCTCCAAGATACTCTTAGCATCGGGTGCAGCAGCATTCTTGAGCTGCATCCTGTTTGCTCTTGCCGATGGTGCTGATGCCTTCTCCTTCTTCCGGGGATGTTGTTTGGGTTTGGCAGGCTGCTGTTTCTTCTTCTTTGCCTTTGCAGTAGTTGATGCTTTCTTCTTTACTACCTTCGTCTTCTGCTTGGAAGGTAAAGTAACACGGTGTGTCTTTCTCATATGATTGCTCATACAGGCACTAGCACACTGCTGACTCTGCCACGTAAATTGTTTTGAACACAAGGGACACTGCCAAGGAATCAGAAGGTTAATCGAAGGTAGGGGGATTAGTATTTGTTAGTGGAATTGCAAAACCAAAATCATATGCACAATTGTTGTAGAGTATACTTCATCACTGATTTCACAATCAGACCCAATGTCCAAATCAAAGAGTGGTGCTGTGACCGTTGTGCACAATTAACTTCTACTTACCTGCCAATCAGTAACACCATTTCTTCCCACCTTTGTATTAGCCACAACTTGTCCAACAAGTTGAGTAGATGCCACGCTGCATCCCGTATTACTGGATGGTTTAGAAGCTAAGTCCAAGTCTTTCGTTTGGATGAAACTACTAGAACTTGCGGTGCCAATTGTATCATTGTCAAGGGTCGTCATCCCCTTATCTGCTGCTGCTGCTGCTGCTACGTTGCCGAATTCATCTGTCTTTCGTTTGAAACGCTTCTTCAAAGGTCCCTTCCCTGATGACGTTGCAACCACTACTTGTTCAAGAGGATAATCATTATTCTGGGAAAGTAATCCACTGCTGCTATTTGATTGCTGATATGATGAAGATGTAGGTAAATACCCCCCGCTTTGGTTAGCTGATACTAATAATGGACTAATATTAATCATCTGATTCAAACTTTGGTTCGTTGGTTGATATGTAGATGATGGTTTTAGATGACCACTCCTTTTCAATGGAGATAACATACCATTCTCTTTCATGTACATATTCAAGGGCTGATAGTATTTATTGTTCTCGAGACTGGTAGGTGTAGCCATTGTTAGTGGATGCTGAGTATTTTGTGTACTATAATTTTGCAGATTATCAAACTGCCCATAATTTGTATCATCAAACTTTAAACTCATGGGCTGGAAATCCATGGGCATAATATCTGTTGATAATAATGATGCAGATGAGGCCGCTGCCGCCGCTGCCTTTTCCTCTCGTTGTCGCTTTCCTTTTGCAGTGTAGTATTCCATATTGTTCTGCTTTATTTTGTGGCAGTAGTAGGATTGCAATATCGATGTGAGATGGTCATTCGGAGTGATATGCACATCTACAAAAATTTATCCAATATCCAAAAAGTATATTATTTTTACTAAATTTCATTTAAGGCAATACAGATCCGCCTCGGTAATGTTTCTACCCAGTATCACATTCACAATGCAGAAACAAAATGTCATTTTTTTTTTCCCTTTGCAAAGAATTAATCAAAATACATACCCCATCGCCGCCGCCGCCGCCAAGCAATAAATAGTAAATAAAACTCACCCAATGATGCTAGATATATAAAGGTTTACTGTGGTGAGGGAATATTGAAGTAAGATTACTGATCGTAGGTCAGTACAACTTCTCTTGCTTGGTGTTGATGGATAAAAATGAAGTAAAGTGAAAAGGTATCCCAGAAGCCGGCCACCATTGATCTACTAATAGATATTAGTGTTGTGTATCGATCGAGAATGAAGTCCTCAATCATAGCAGTATTCTTCTTCGATATACTTATGAACATTTGCTTCCTTCAGACTGCTAGGGCTTTCATCACAACACCAACCAGAATAACACAGACACAACAATTATTAAAGATGACAAGCACATCAACTTCTCCTGTCGACTCTACATCACCTCCACCACTCTATCTTGCTGAAGGATTAGTAGCAATACATAAACCATTAACATGGACATCAAATGATGTAGTCTCTTATATAAGAGGAATTCTTGAGCGTGATGCCAAAGACCGTGGATATAGTAAAGATCAAGATAACTCAAGTAATAATAACAATAAGAAACGTAACCGAAGGAAGAAACAAATGATGAAAGTTGGTCACGGAGGGACGTTGGATCCATTGGCAAGCGGTGTATTAGTTTTAGGTATAGGCAAGGGTACTACTTTATTGCAGGATTATTTACAGGGTGATAAACATTATACTGCAAGTTGTCATTTGGGATATCAAACTGATACACTCGATGCGGAGGGAAAGATAGTCAAGGAAGCGCCATATGATCATATTAAAAATATAGCAGCTGTTGAAAAGATTATACCCAAGTTCATGGGAAAGATTGAACAAATACCGCCAATGTACAGCGCGATACGTGTTGATGGGAAGAGGTTGTATGAAATCGCACGAACAGATCCTGAAACTAATGCAGAAGAGGTCGAAATACCAAAGAGGGAGGTTGAGATATATGGACTACAAGTAAAGAGTAATTTAGAAAAGGATGTGATCATGTCGGGTGTAGTCGATGGGCCCATGTACCGTGAGAAAGTCCAAGCAATTGAGGAAGCTGAAGCTGCCAAAGCTAAGGAGGCCGCTGCTTCTACTACCGAGGCAATTAAAGACGAAGGAAATGATAGTGGAGGAGCAGAAGTAGAAGAATCGAAAAGGAAAAAGAAGAGACGAAGAGGGGGACGCAACAACAAACAGAAGAAAGCAAAGAGTCCATTTAATGAATTGACCGTTCCTTCAATCCAACCTGATAACAACACTCTTGTTATGCCACAATTTGCTCTAAATATACAATGTGGAGGAGGTACTTATATTCGTTCGTTGGTAAGAGATATAGGGTATGAATTAGATACAGTTGCAACCATGACTGGGTTGGTCAGAACAAAGCAAGGACCATTTCTTCTGGAGAACGCTCTAACAAAGGACAATTGGACTGCCGAGAAGATATACGATGCCGTTCAGAAGATAAGCTAAAGTTGAAGATGATACAAAGATCTTTAGATTACATTTCAGCTCTCCTACACATGAAATTTGCAGCCTTCCTCGCTAGACCAATCTCTTCCTTTATCTTCTCCACGTCATCGTCAGCATGATGAGCTCCTAAGTCCATACCACACCGATTCTGTGTTTTGAGTATCTCCCGGGCAACTTCATATGCCAAGGCAGCATTCTCTTTCGAGTCAAAGACTCCAATGTACCGTGACTTCCGGGCATAATATAGTTGTGCTTGCCACTTTTTGGATGGACGACAAGTAATCCCACGAGCATTCACAGCTGCCAACTTCTTATCACGTTCAGTCCCTGGCGGGCCATAGCGGTTGTTGATAGCTTGGACTGCTCTACTAATACGGAGTTGAACCGCTGTTGAGTTCGTGACACTGTCAACTATCTTTGACTTTCTCATGATCGCCCGTCCCTCCGCTTTTTGTGCAGGTGGTCGTCGTTGCCCTTGGAGAGGAGGCAAATCATTGACTGTGGCAGTTTTGTATGACAATGAACCTGGCTGTGAAGCAGGTAGCGGTGCTGGAGCTGATAATTGTATGTTTCGTCTTCCCGTAACAAGTAATGATACAGCTTCTTGCTGTGCAGTAGAAATGCCTTTGAATACTTTTGTTGTATTGGTATCAATAACCACACCACCACCTTTATCACTACCTTTATTATCACTCTTCTTCCCGTGTCTACTCCCTTGCCGGGTAGTCATATTAGCACCACTGGCAACAGCTTTAACGCCGCCAACATTGATGACTTTTCTGTACTTTCTTGGCTGATCAACTGATGAATTGGGACCCTGCTTGTATAACATTAATAACATCTCGGCAGCCTTACGTTGTACTGGTGGTTTGCCATCCTTACGAGGTCGACCTCTACCTCTCTTTGCCTTTGGTGCATTTATCGGATTCATCCTCGGTCTTCCTCTCTTATCTATCTTGCGGGGTTGTTGTTGTTGAGTAGATTCATCTTCCTTTGCAACTTGCATACCAGCTAATATCTCTGCGCATGAAAATTGCTCCTTCTCTGCTGTTGGTGGCGGTAATGTTGGAGGAGCTAACTCTGGATTGGTATGAACAGTAGTTGGTTGATTATTTACAGGTTTGTTGGTATATGTATTTGGTATTTGTGGTAGGGATGGCTGCCCATTAATGGCATCACCAGCATCCAGTGATATTTGCGGTAGACTTGCCTCTTCATTAATGGTACCGCCACCTGCATCCAAAGAGTTACTATTCATGATTTAATTATCTCTGGTTGTTAATATTAATATCGAAGGAAACAAGGTGCATATCTTATGTGTTAGTACATTTTTAGCAGTGATATGTGGTATAAAAATGACAATGATAACTCTTATATATGCACATATATTACATAAATATACCCCCGCCATACATATTGAACCGCCGTGTATTGATGTATAAAATAGATATGTATTAAGTTCAACTACAATAATTTTGTGGTGTGCATATCATGTGTGCAATTTCCAAATTTGCAACAGAAGACGACAAATCAAACTCACCGATAGATATGATTTTATCAATGATAATGTTAATAGGATGTTGGCTTATTGGGTTCGGTATTTTAAATGGGATGGCGCTGTTTAATGGCTGTTATAGGTAGGTGGATATTCAGTCTGGATTTCAAATGTCTTGGAATGGATACAAAGCCACAAAATATGGTGAAGATATAACGAAATATGAGAAGATACAACAATCCGACATTGGAGCTACCTGTCTTATTTGTTTTCATGTTAGATTTCATGGGCATGTTTACTACTCAAAACAAAGCTATTATATCAAAGTATTATCACAGTTCTAGTTTTAAGTTTCAGTTATTATATAGCCCCGTAAGATTAGGGCGGAACTTCATTATTGTGGAGAACTATCTCCCAGGCTTCAAACCATGAGATTCTTCCGTCTCCAAAAGCAGCACTATAAAGGATGTGCTTCTTGTTAGATGTTGAATGAGGTGCAGCTAAGATGTGCATCTCATAAACAATTGCAATTGCTAGCTCTTCATTTGGTAATACCGGCACGAGAAAAAGCCGATCCTTTCCTCCTTCAAATACAATCCTCGGCAATGATAAACATTGCCGCTTTCCTTGCAATACCAATCTCTTCATTCGTCTTCTTTGCATCGTTAACATTATGTGCACACAAGTCTGTTCCCCAAGACTCATCAGTCCTAAGCACCTCTCGTGCAACCTCATATGCCAAGGCGGCACTCTCTTTCGAGTCATATACACCAAGGTACCGAGACTTGCGATTGTAATAAACTTGTGCTTGCCACTTGCCAGACGGACGGCAGGTAATACCACGAACAATCAAGGCTCGTAACTTCTTCTGACGTGCAGGACCAGGTTCACCATACCTTGCATTAACAATCTGTGATGCCTTGTTGATACGATCCTTGACTGCCTTGGACTCCTTGCCAGCATTGATACGTTTCTTAACTCGAGAGTTAATGTTTGAGGCAGAAAGTTTTACATTTACGGGAGCCTTTCGTTTGTTATTAGGTCGAGTAGCAACCATTCTTGCTTTTTTCTTCTCGGGATGGGGTGGTGATCCAGCACTTTGTTGATCTTTACCAAAGAGCTTCTTTCCGTGACGACTGCCTTGGCGGGTAGTCATATTAGCATTACTAGCAACGGCCTTGATACCACCAACATTGACGACTTTTTTACTATAGTTAGCATACTTGGTAGGGTGTTCAGGGTGTTCATCATCCGATGAATCCTCCTCCTCCTTAGAACCTTGCAAGTGTAACATTAATAACATCTCGGCTGCCTTATCCTTATCTTTCCGCTGAACTGGAGGTGTACCATCCTTACGTGGACGTCCTCTGGGTCTCTTAACCTTGGGTGGTGCATCTGGATTCTTCCTTGGACGGCCTCTCTTGCGGGGTTGTGGTTTAAGAGATGCATTAATATCAGTGGTGACCTCTTCGGCTACCTCCCACGTTGCTTGCATACCAGCAAGAATTTCTGCACATGAAAATTTCTCTTTCTCCGAGGGTGGTGGTGATGGTTTATAAACCTTGGTTGGAGGAGCAGGTGTATTAGATGATGACATATTAAGTGATAGTTCGGTGGCTTTTGGTTCGGTAGTGGTGCCCTCGGTACTGGGCTGTTGACTCAACATTAACAGGGCATTAACTTCTTCGGTTGATGAAGATGATTGAGACGATGTAAATGATTCGTCGTTATCAGTAGTAAACGATGGAGGGGATTGTGAAACCATGGTGGTATTCATTAATGTATCATCATTAATTCCATTGTCAGATACCCCGGTGTTGATGAGAGCATCCATATTGATTTAATTTTAATAAATGAAGAACTGTGATTGATGAGGTATATTTTAGGGTGCACTGAGTTGGTTAGATTATTTACATCATATAATATTAATAAATGATAATACCATTGGTAAAAATACATATTTAACCTTCGATCACATATAACATATACAACATAAACCAACATAAATATAATAAAAGGTTGGGTGTACCGATATAATTCAGCTGTTGCACATCAGATGTGCACCATCTTTAAAAAATATTTATAGGTCGACGCCGACGGCAAAATAAACTCACCGAAAATTTATATATGGTAAATACACTCCGTAGGGTGATATTGAGGTGTAAATGCGCTGGTTTAATTAATTAAATAGGGGATATATCCGATCCGATGATAATAGAGTTCAACTTTGTCAGTTTACAAAAAAAAATGATATTTGATCTGCGGTATTAGGTATCCTTTCATTGCTTTTAAGGATACCACTTTACTGAGAAGTAAGTAGTGATCACTGACCTGTGACTACTCACACTTATATGCTGCTGCAATATTTGATTATATAGTTAATGAATTAAGTTAATAATATCTATGATGAATGATATACTATCCAAGTCAGCAGATTAAGCCAGAGTTGTATAAGTACTACACATGATATGCACCTTCTTCTCTTGAATATTCCAGCCGTCTACCGATACCATTAAATTATCATTGGTTTGATGATCCATAATCTCAACATATCCATTAGAAGAACATTTCAACATAATACCAAGTATGGAAGGATCAATGTGTTCTAGCGAGACATGTACATAGGATTCTTCTCCGGGTAGTAAAGTTATGTAGTTGTCTGAGAATAATGCTGGTAGTATACGACCGTCCATCGAGATAATGCCAGGACTATGGGACGTGTCTCGGACAAGTTGTAGCCTTATCATGACTGATACTACGTCAACCTTGTTTTGTAAAGTACAGTTGATGCCTGCGTCCATTGTACAACTTACATCTAGACTGATTGGTGGCATTTCCCTCCTCAAGGCGCCAAGCAAAGCATAACGAGATTGAGTGGCTTTGATGGATGGATCGGTCAAGTAATAACTGTTCGTTGCCTTACCGGTAGTACCCAAATCATCGACATATGATATCTCTAATCTGTAAATGACAACATCCTGCACCTCGTTCTTGGTCAGGGTAGATTTGTCTAAGCCGACCCAGGGTAATGAACCTTCTAAGTGAGCAACACTATCGCCATGAATGATACTATCGTCTGGTATTGGAATCTCCCCTCCATTCAATAAGATACAATTAAGTGAAAAGGCACTCCATTTGACCGACACCGAGGAGATTGCAATCGGAAGAGCATTGATCACATGCACTGTCCAATCTTGTAAGTTCAACACCACCCTGACTTGATCTCCTCCGGCTAACCCTGCTCGAGCACCCCAGTATCCTCCGTTGGTTGCTAGATATGTGTCATACAGTGCTCCTCTGAACGTCGGTGCTGGACTTGATACCTTCCACAGGAATACAGCAGAGTACCATTCCCACATTCGGTACGTATAGCCCTCGAATAAAGTTTTGTACTGAAGATATTGGGCAAATTGAGCTGCCCAAGTATAGTCATCAATCGATTCCATTCGATGTTTAAATATTGTATTGGATGAATCATTGCCATTAGGTGGATAAGCAAACTGGCATATATGATCAACTCCAGAGGTGCTCTTTTCTGTAAATGGAATGTATTTATAGTAACCCCACTCTTCATGTACAGATTCTCCAAGGTAGTTTGCCTCGCCACAGTTTGGATATGATATCAAGGCTTCGGGAGATAAGAATCTTGTGAGACTTTCAAGCTCGGGATGTGAAACTGAACCTACTTCTGTCTGGAAACCTATATTCCTGTATGACAAATCTTTGTCCTGTACATCTGATGGCCGTATGTTCTGTTTGATTTCATCTTCGGTGAGTAATGGTGAGCCGTATGCGCCATTTCTACGAAAGAATATTGCCTCTCGTTGTATTGTGTAAGGACCATCTTTGGGTCCTAGAGTTCTTGAAGGATCAAAGTCCTTACCAACTCTGCTGACTGAGCTCGTGACATATGGTCGGCTGCCGTCCAAGTCTGCAATGAACTTCTCCAACTTTGATTCAATATCTCGTGGTGGATTAGTACCAACTGATGGAGATGACGTAGACGAAGGTATTGGATACAATTCGTTGCCGGCAGCATACAAGCATAAACTCGGGTGGTTCCTAAGCCTCTTGATTGTATCCTCGACGTTGATCAAGTAAGCATCATGGTCAATTGGCCAATCATAGCTACCTGCCATTCTTCCGTTATTGTCTCCAGTCATCCAGAACTCTTGATATACTAACAAGCCTAATGAATCAGCAGCATTATAAAAGTGATCCGACTCAGTTATGCCGCCACCCCACACTCTTATACTGTTCATACCCAAGTGTCTTATCAGACTAAGCTCTTGGAGATATCGTTGTGGTGAGTTGTGATATCGAAGGAACTGATCAGAAGTGATCCAATTACCTCCTGTTAAAAAGAGGTTATGGCCATTCACTTTCAGTGCAAATGATTTGGTATTAGGATGAGTGTAGGATGATATTGTACGAACACCAAAGGTGGCTTGAGTTTGAGCTCGATGACCTGCAGTACTATCATTAACTTTGTCTGAAGTAAAATTGACATGAACTGTGTAAAGTGGTTGACGGTGCCTAGTCGAGTGTGAGTAAGGCCACCATAGCTTGGCATTCGGCAGCTGCACTTGCCCGAGCTGATAATCTGTTACTGATTGTTGAATTGAAATGTTGTCAATTGTACCACCTGCCAAGATGTTAGACGATGATGTTGATTCAGTTATCCAATATTGGAACTGCCCATTGATGAGATTGTCACTTTGTTGATGATTGGTCAAAGTCAGAGACAAGTCTAGCCATGCTGACACTATAACATCATCACCCAGTGGTAGCGTCTCGTCAATCTCCCCTGCATAGTCGTCAGTAGTTATATTCACTGTTCGGACATACAAATCATGCAACTTAACATCACCATCAATCCACTCAATGTCAACTCGATCATAAATGCCAACATTACGATCAGGCGTCGATTGAACCCAATCCCAGCCGGCTGTGAATTGCATAATTGCTCCGGACTTGGCAATATTGTGATCTCCACCTTGACCTTCTTCCAATCCATACTTTGGATTGATATAATGATTTGCAGAAGTAGAATTGAGTTTGATTGGTTTACCAACGTACGGTGGTGGTAGTACTAATATCTCAAGTGGTATAGAAGAAGATGAAGAAGGATACGACGAATAATCAGTTCCCAAGTCATAATGTCTTCGTAAGAACATTCCACCAACATCAACTCTATCATTTGATGTTGTTGTTGTTGAATATGGTTGCAATAACTTGCCATTAACGTATACCATTGGGTGATAATTCACGCCATGTAAAGTCAAGTGTCCCCTCTTATGTTGTAACTTGTCACAACATTGATTCCAATGACTAAAGTGGCAACATAAAGAGTAGATTCTGTTCACTATACCAGAATCCTGAGAAGGTGATTGTAAATCTGATATGTCAACTTGGGTAGTATACCACATATAATACTCTCTACCAGCTTGATCAATACCAATATCTGGATAATGCTGTAGTATATCCCATGTTGGAAAATCTACAAATGGATTGAATCTATCATACTTAGTTGTACTACTATTCTCTTCTTGTAGTTGGATACCATCTTCGTAATAATAGTTATACAATAGATATTGAAATAGTGAAGTGCCCGGAGTTGATGTAGTATCATTACGATGCAGGAAACATTGTTTTGTATATGTTGTTGTATTCCATTTTGATGGTGGGATATTTTGAGATGTATTGTATGTAGAGTTGTTGGGAAAAGAAGAACAGATTGTCCAATGTTGTGCAAAAGAAGTGGTTGATAATGTTGTTGATGCAGCTAACAACATTATTAAGCCGCTTAGACAGCCAACAAACATTACAATGGACTCAAGATAGATATGTTGATTGAATGAAAGATATCAAAGATATACTTTTCTCTTGGTATCCACCATAAATGCTATGAGTACTTCAACAACAGTGAGCGGACGATGGTATTGAAACAAAACAACAACACTATAAGTTGATGGATTCAATATGAGTAATCAGTCACTTTTGTCATTTTGTCTTCTATTGTCAATAAATCCGGTATCCTTTTATGAGAGTGTGAGATCCTAAGGTCGTGCATTCAGTATAAGAGAATCAATGATGGGCACTAAATAAGAGCTTAGGAGCAGACCATAGGCGACCTTATATCGTTGTTTTATCGTCGGTAAAGTCTACAAGTCGTCGGAAGTACTGAGGTACCGCCAGGCCGTTTCAATATAGTTACTTGAGGTAGAGAAACACACATAAAAATGACATCCTCCTCCCCTTGCAATGAGGAGGTGATAATACGACAATTCCAACCACACGATCAACAACGATGTATAGAATTATTTACAATAGGATTATGTTCATATAAAAACCCGCCACATCATATAATAAACCCATGGTTTGTTGAAGAGAAACTTAAAACAGATATGGGTAACATACAACAATATTATATAGACAAACATCAACATAACTTTTGGGTAGCTGAATTGAATGGTATAGTAGTTGGATGTGTGGGAGCATGGCCAGATATTAATGCAATGGAATCATTAGAATTAGTTAGAATGAGTGTTGATGCATCAGTTAGACGGAAAGGAGTTGCAACATTACTCATTCGGCAAGTTGAAAACTTTGCAACAGAAAATGGTTTCTTCACAAAAGTCGTGCTGGAAAGTCCGCGTTAGTATTGTTTTATCGTGTGCATGTAGTCAGTATAAAAGCTTGATGAATTGACTGCTTTATTTGACCTTTGTTGTTTGCCTTTATTGTTTGCCCTTGCATATCATATGTACTAATACATATATTACAATATCCTCTCTTTCATCAGGATACCGGTGCTATGATGTTGGCGGCCTGTGCATTCTATGAACGATGTGGATATATAAGGAAGGAGACGTCTATTTGGGAACCTGGAAAAGTTAAGTTTGGCATTGATGTTTATGTCCAGCCGTTTGTGAAGGAGTTGAAGTGAAACGTCTAAGATAGATGTCATGTCTATGTAGTATGGTAGGATAGAAGGACGTATGTGAAAGGAATGGCGGCAGCAAGGATTCTCTTCATATCAAGTTCACTGACTGAAGTAAATTGCATCTACAAAGTAAAGAAGTTCCGAGTTGCCGTAGACGATCTCGAATAGCAGCTCCAACTCTCCGAGGTTGCCGTAGATGATCACTCACAAGGCAGTGGAAAGAAGATAAGATACGCGGTCGACATCAAGTTCAATGACGAAGAAGTTACTATGCAGCCAATCAATCACCACGAACCAAAGACAACTCTCCAAAAGTAGAAGGCGGTCTAGATAGATTGCCAGACAAGAGGCTAATCCAAGGGAACGTTATTCCACAACTGTCAGGTGTATATCTGTCCAGTTTGGGCTAGTATTCGTCCAAATTGTACACTCAAGTCAATGAGTTGGTTCCTATATTCAGTCTATGTCCGATGACACCGTGCATAAAGTCCACGAAGGAGTGATATGCTGGAGGCAAATAGGAATTGTCATCTTGGCACTGAATACGCCATTGTGCTATTACGGCTTTGCT
>Ga0214478_100796_pt1 | contig 17656 bp, 12 predicted proteins | sample M1_20Mar14CPVII9_2_FD_178001 | JGI IMG/M metagenome (GOLD analysis project Ga0214478, IMG submission 178001) | Marine eukaryotic communities from Monterey Bay, California, United States - M1_20Mar14CPVII9sort6BwellD7 | ecosystem: Environmental > Aquatic > Marine > Unclassified | place: USA...
TTTTCAGAAACGAATGATAGTTTGATGGACCTTGAACCAAATTCAATGCACCGGGAACAACCACAAACCATTGAGCATGATTGTCAATAACAAGATTAATAACATTTTTGAACCCAGCGGCAACAGCTGCGCATGCAACCATGGAATGCGATGCAATAATAGGACTGTTCTTGTCTAGACCATTAATAAGGGGGACCATGTGTTGTGAGAATTGATATGTAACACGGAGTGAATCCTCATCACCCGATTTCGTTAGACTTCCCCAAAACTTTTCAACAGATCCACCAAGCTATTTGTGGTAGACAGATGATGGTGTATTAATATTAGTGTATGCATATGATATGTTTTCATGAATACACAGGCTCAACTATACATAATAAGATACAACATACCTCAGATGCTAACCTAGATCCTTTTGAGTAAAGCTTATCTGTATCTTTGATCATTTGAGCCTCTTCCGAATCAATGTTGAGAAAGTCATGAAACCTAAAAGATAATAAAACATAAGAAACATGAGAGATGAACTTGTACCATGTACAACAGCAAACATATACTATGCACAACAACTGCTTACCAAGTTTCCCTGTCATTCCCACTATCACCACCTAATCCCCAAGATGTGGCAGCATATGCAATACGATGATGACCGAATCCCATACGGATAGTCCCAACAACCACAGGTGGTTTCGATTGTGTATTACTCTTTGCACCATTTTCATTCCTCGAAGTAACTTTTAAACCAGGTACCTTATCACTATCTTCAGTCTTTAATGGATATCCGTCAACTTTAGCAGTACGACTACCAACTTGTAACCAATTTAAGAACCATGATTTGAAGGCAGATATTTGAGATGGCGGACTTCCCACGAAGTCATCGATACTCTCACCTGTATTGTTTGCAATCATTGATTTATACCATGACGGTGCTAGGAGTAATACTATACGCCATAAGAGATATAAACCAACTAATGTAGCTACTATTGCAATGAGGGCTATCGCCCATGGTGATAGATCTGTTGTCATGATATATATGTTTACAAGTTGTGATTGAAAGTTACGAGCTTGAAATATCTACTTATACTACACGAGGAAGAATAAGTGTATATGATATGGAGAGGTACAAGAGTTGAGTTGTTTGAGGGAGATATATGGTTGGCTGTTGTTGAGTTGTTATTGTTGAACAGCAATCATATCTTTGCAAAAAAGATACGTATCTTCCCCAGTCCTGATTATTTGTCACTACATAGCGGGTATCCAGACACGTGTCCGCCCCAGACCATTATGTCACTGTGACTTTTCTCGTTTCTTATCTTGGTTTCTGGAAGCTGTACATAGTCTTTATATACTATCAATTTTGTAGGCATTTCGTCGGTTGGTTGGCGGAGTGGTTCGAAGACAATGCTCGCCAAATTTCGACCATAGTTCGAGTCCTTTTGGCATTTTTCTTTTTTTTTCTCTAAGTCGGGATAGTGGAGGGAAGTCTAGGTGCTCATAACCTATTAGCCCTTTCTTGGTGTCAAGTTTGGTCTTTATGTCATTAGTGTTAACCAAATTTTATCAAAAGTATAAGCGAGTGGTTGGGTTCCGCTACGTCAAAAAGGGTGTTCCCCACCAGAACAGCGCAATGGGGTCCCCTCTGGGGACCAAAGCGCTGTGATGGTGGGGAACACCCTTTTTGACGTGGCTGTAGGCCTCACCAGCGCGTGCCTACCGAGACACATAACCCCGATCCAATAGAAGTGCTTACCCCACTACGTACCAATAAGCATTGCAATTTGAGTAGCACTAATCTTCACAAGATTCAAACCGGCGATACCGGGGATACCGCTATGTAGTGACAAATAATCCGGACTGCAAAAAAATGACACAACTCACTAGCTATTGGTTCTATACACCCACAATAATAAGTGAACTTTGACAATGAACGCCTTCTACATGATATCAAGGAGTAGTAGTATTGCGGGGATAAGGCGTTGGTCTCGTACTACCACTCGATATCTTCGTCAATCTCCGATATGCACCCTAACACAAGATCACACAACACTCCAAACGTTTACACAGTCATCACAACATAATCATAACAATAGTACCTCACTTGCAACTAGGTTCTTATCATCATCACCATCAGATGATGATGAAAGAACATGGAAACTATTATACCATCGTAGTCCAAATCGATTAACAATGCCTCGTTGCTTATTTGGTGTATCAACCTTCTTTCAAATATATTGGACATGGTATGTTGTTGATTTCACACCGGCAATTAATAAATCGGCACAAGTCAAATATGCTGCCGGTCAAATTAGTCAAGAGACATTAGAACTTTTGTTAATTGATGATATGATGGGATATGTCGGACTGGGAATGTCCTCGTTGATCTTTGCAGGTGTGCACATGTATACTCGACAATTAGTATCTGCCATTTGGGCATCGCCAGAAACTGAGGACATTGCCATTTCAACACTCAAATTACCATTTCTTACACAACCAAAGATATTAGATAAGACTGTGTATGATCCTGAGAGCAATGAATTTGACGGAGTGGAAGATTTAACATTTACAGATTCAGAACTCAAGTCTGCAAATGCACTTTTGTTTGCACTGGGAGAACTTACTCTTTCCGAAGAACAAAGGAAGAATGATGCTATTGTCAAATTTAACGGTGATTTTAGAAGACTTCGGGGACATATTGCAATCAAGTCGGATGATACTTACACCGCCGCTGATGATGAAACTGCAAATACTGGACCACTTGACTTTTTATATTCACAAAAATATCTATTGGATATCAATAATTCGTCGGAAGTCATGACTAATGCCAGTCCTGCTCTCATGCATTCATTAGTACTAAAAGATTATCATTTTCCACAGCATAGTAAGAGGGGAGGAAAGTATAATCATAAGAGTGGTGCAAGTGCTGTTAGAGAAAAGAGGGCTAGTTCTCGCAATATCCCAACAAGCGGCAAAGGTTCAATTAAGAGTAAGGGGGGCTTTGGTAAGAAGAAGAAAGGTCTTAGGTAGTATAAAAGTATAAATTGCATTATGCATTATAAGTCGAAGGCGATGCTATCAAAAGGTTTCAATGTTGTTTCACCTCGATGTATCTTTGCCAGCCAATCTGGTTGTTCTGGTTTATACGGTGGGTCCAATTCCTCTTTTAAAGACCAAATGGATGTTTTCTCAGCTGTCTGAAAGAAGGCATGGTTCCGTATTGATGAATATTGTTTCATCTCTGCTCCAACAAATATAGATTCAATCACATGATCCTTTACTCCTATTCTTTCTTTGAGATCAACAGCTAGTAAAGACAGTATCAAATCTTTTGCATTGGTGTCAATGAATGATGGAAAGTATAATTGTCTTTTCCCATTGGCATACTCTAGCATATTTTGAATTGGGTCATCTTCACATAATGCATGAAATGGTGATTTGCCTACCAATGTACAATAGATCAGACATCCAAATGACCATAGATCCATTGCAGGGTAGATTGTATTTAAATCTTCTGCTTCTTCTTCTTCATTGTTACCATGTATCATTTCAGGCGACACATAACCAGCTGTACCAACAAAATCATCAGAACCCTCTCGCCCAGAAGTAAGTGGAGAAGTAGTAGTGGTAGTAGAAGAAGAAGTTGGCATCCATCGTTTCAACTTATCATCATTTGATGATGTATCTTGTGCAAACACAGCAGCTGCACCAAAATCGCCCAACTTTATCTCACCTTTTGGATATGTAAGTCCTATATTTTGTGGTGATATGTCACAATGAAGTACTCCCCTTTGATGCAAATATTCAACTGCTAGCAGTATTTTAGATGCATAATATCTTACCCACGAAATATCCATTACTGGAGATAAATATGATATTGTTGTATTACTGTTGTTGTTGATGTTTAATTGTATCAAATCTAATAATGTTCCACCAGCACATAGCTCTAATATCAAATACAAATAATTTGCATCATGAAAGCATAGAAATAACTTCATAAATAGTTCTGATGCTGGATTGTCTTCTTCTGATGTTGATGATAGTACTTCAGTTAATATACACTTCTCTGTTAACACTGCGTGTATTTGATTATGCCGTATTATTTCTGATTTTGGTATCATCTTGATTGCATATGCTTTATTACTATCATGACATGGTGTATCTATATCAACATTATCAACATCATCAACTGCAACATCATCTTTTAATGACGATTCTCGATAACCGCCGCCATCGTTTATTAGCTCCGCATATACCACTGAGCCAAATAATCCTTCGCCAAGTATAGGACCGTATACAAAGTCTAACGGAGAGTATTCTCTAGTAGTAGACATGGAGTATATTTGATCACCTTCGCCAATTATTAAGATAAATGATACTTACCTTATTGCCTATTGCTACTCACCTTAGATTGCAAACTGAATTTTTTTCTCCCCTTTGGCGATTCAGTCGCAACTTGTGTTGCATGATAGAAGAGGTAAGTTATTTGGTATGCTATGTCTGTATGTATATTCGCATCGTATTGTCACGTCCCACACATATTGTATACATACATGAATTACACAGTTATGTTTGTATCATCTCTTTAGTTTTATTTCTATAGCAGGATACGATATCTATATCAAGTAGCTCGGGATTAGTTTAGTATCAGATTAGTATCAGAACAGTTAGTACATCTATGCAAACGCCCGGTGTCAGAGAAGAATGTTTTTGAGCTATTACCGTTATTATTTTATTTCGGTGCTCCTCTTTTTGTATCACGAGTGTAAGTAGTTTACTCTCGACTCAAACAGACCACTTCAGTCGCTTTTTAGTACCGTCCAAACTACCGACCATCTCTTCACTGTATATACATTGGGATACGTTTGATACAATGATTACACGACCACTTGATGTATAGATTACTGAACTTTCATCAACTATCCCACGACCAATCTGTTTGCTGTCGTCATCCCACTTGAAGCCTTCTAAAAGAATAGTTTGATTATGTGGCACAGTGTGATGTGGAGGATCGATGATTCCATCCTGAAGAGTGATTGGCTCAACCTCCGTAGCCTTGCGCTTCTTACTCTTCTTCTCTCGAAATAGTGCAGAGCACTTCACACGAGCTAAGCTGTCGCCAATGTCGTCCCATAATCCAGTCTCGCTATTCCTCTCAAGGAAACGACCAGGTGGATCTAATGCACGCCAATCGGCAACAACTTCCTTGGTAAGATCAGTCTTCTCTTTGGTGGAGGAAGCTTGGTAAGTGGACTTCTTGTCTTCAACAATACGTCGGAATTTGATATTACCAGGATGACTATTTGTTCCTCCGCCCCGGCCTGTCATGACATCATTTGGACCAGGCTTTTCAATACAACTCTTGGCTTTGGGATCAGGGTTGATTAGATCTCTATTGATCTGCACTACCTTCTTCTCCTCCTTCTTACTAACCTTTTTCTTGACGCCCATCTCGTTGAGGGCCTTGGAGAGTAGAGACTTGATTCCTTCAGTCTTGTCCTGATCTTCCCAACGTTTATCACTCCATGCAATGTTCTTGAGAGTTTCATCTTTATTCATGATAAAGTTTCGAAGGCTATATGCTGAATTGCAACTCCTCAACTCATCCAAATCTGCATGTTGCATTAGAAGGTTGACAATTTCATCAATTTCTAACTTGCCATTATTAACTTTCGACTGGTAACGGCTCGATACTGTTACCAACATGAAGTCAGTTGTAAAGCTTTGTTGAAAATTGTGCAAGATATCTGACGATTGGGCTGTACATATCCCCATTGCATTGTTATCTAGCAATTCACTAAAGTTAATAATGAATGACAATCCAAAGCAGTGATCCTTTAGACCAGAAAGATCAATAGCTGTGCCAAAGTAAGTTCTGTTGAGCACATTCGCCATCACAACAAAGAGTACCTTCGTTAGTACCAGCTCACCATAATACCCTCCACAATCACCTCGGATAGACTCAGGGAATTGAATGTATCGGTGTATAAGCTGATTACTACCGGTGACATCTTCCATGGACTCCTCATCATAACGACGACATTCGCTACGCTTGTAGTGCCTTCCAATAGCAACAGAAGAATCACCTGCTTGGACAATGTGTGTAATCTTGCAAGCGGTAGGGGTGCGGTTGTTGTCAACAATATACATCAAATCTTCATTTCTTAAGGGAGTACCATCTTTTCCTGGCATTGCCTTCAATCCGTATCCAGAAACTCCCTTCCCGTGTTTATCCTCCACCTTCTTGATTACAAACATAGTCCATTGTATGACTTGTTCCTCGTCCACATTACCCGTTCCGTGTTGTTTAATATTATGCTGATACTCGTGTTCGTATTTATTGAAAGCTGCTTCTCGCTTTTTCCACAGATTAACATCAGGATCAGAAGGGTCTATAGCCTCCTTGTGTTGCATCTCTTGCTCCTTTAATAACAATTTTTGATTGTATTCATCTAAGAGCGCCTTCCGTTCCTCATCACTGAGGTCATTGAACTCTTGCTCGAACTCTTTCATTTCCTTGTGGATGATACGTGCACGAGATTCACTCGACTCAACAGCACCTTCCAGTACTTCTTCTTCCTCGACTTTTTCAACGGGCAGGACCTCATCATAAGGTTTTAGTTTGAGAGGATGAAGGATGCCATTTGCAATATCTTGGCTAATCGACGTATCAGCAATCGGCTCTCCAAGGGTCTCCGCAAGAGATGAGGGACTGATGTTGTCAGTGGGAGGACTCAAGTATTGAATGGTATTAGTTGAAGAGTTGAATACCCGTTGGTGCTTGAAGGTAAGAAAGCCTCGTGTAAATTGCTCAATGAAATTCGATTGAACAACCTTGCCCATAGCCTTGGCTGCCTTGATCAATGCATCCAAATCAAGGGGAGTGTCTTCATTCCAATGATCCCGGATGAGATTTGCCCCCTTCTTCCAACTAATGCCAGATATACCATTACTAAAGTCACACCCACAAACCAAAGCAAGAGCAATGAGCATATCGTGGGTATAGTTATATAAGAGATGACCAGTCTTGTTGAATGCATCGCTGATCTCGTATTCCGATCCAGTGTATGGATTATTCGTAGACTTGACTACGATCACCCTCTCACAACCATATAGCAATAAGTCGGAGTCGTTACAAAAGACTACATCGACACAATTTGATTTCAACAACCATGCAAGCTGAGCATCACCTTCATTGGGTGCTTGGATAATGGTTAGGTTGGCACTAGACAATCGTTGTATAATAGCATTTCTAACAGAATCAATAGACACTTCAATCGAACTAGAAAACTTCTTCCTTGCACCAGCCATATCAGTTACATTGAGCTTAACTGCTTCTACGAATAACTTTGCCTTCGCTCGTTTACGTTTTACGACCTCATCATTCTTTGAAGGCAATTGAGCACCATCAATGACGAATGTTGCACTACGGACACATGAAGCAATATGTGATGCTGTACTAAAGACATATTCAACTAAAGGACTCCATAATTGCATTGGTACTTGTTCCCCTGCTTGTTGTAGAGTTGCTATTTGCTCAACCTCACACTTCAATTTACCTCGGTGAAGGAGTCCTTGTATGTCGTAGACAATGTCCAATGATTTAGCGGCATCGCTATTCAATGAAAAGACGGGTGCATTATTATCCACTACACCGAGTAGACCTGGTGCTCCCATGGTTTCATTAGCCGTCGAGTAGAATATTGTAAACTCGAGTTGTGGTACTAAGAATACCCACGATAAGTTGGCTTTAGTTTAGAAGAATGAAGTCCAACACAGTAGGTTGCTGCTCCCGCCAAAGCGGATTACCGTTATTATTTGGTGCTCCTCTTTTTTATCACAAGTAGTAGTTTACTCTCGACTCAAACAGACCACTTCAGTCGCTTTTTAGTACCGTCCAAACTACCGACCATCCCGTCACTGTATATACATTGGGATACGTTTACACGACCACTTGATGTATAGATTACTGAACTTTCATCAACTATCCCACGACCGATCTGTTTGCTGTCGTCATCCCACTTGAAGCCTTCTAAAAGAATAGTTTGATTATGTGGCACAGTGTGATGTGGAGGATCAATGATTTCATCCTGAAGAGTGATTGGCTCAACCTCCGTAGCCTTACGCTTCATACTCTCTCGAACTGTATCCTTCTCCCCAAATCCATCCTGAACAGAGATTGCTTCCACCTCCGTAGCCTTGCGCTTCTCGCTCTTCTTCCCCCGAAATAGTTGAGAGCACTTCACACGAGCTAAGCTGTCGCCAATGTCGTCCCATAATCCAGTCTCGCTATTCCTCTCAAGGAAACGACCAGGTGGATCTAATGCACGCCAATCGGCAACAACTTCCTTGGTAAGATCAGTCTTCTCTTTGGTGGAGGAAGCTTGGTAAGTGGACTTCTTGTCTTCAACAATACGTCGGAATTTGATATTACCAGGATGACTATTTGTTCCTCCGCCCCGGCCTGTCATGACATCATTTGGACCAGGCTTTTCAATACAACTCTTGGCTTTGGGATCAGGGTTGATTAGATCTCTATTGATCTGCACTACCTTCTTCTCCTCCTTCTTACTAACCTTTTTCTTGACGCCCATCTCGTTGAGGGCCTTGGAGAGTAGAGACTTGATTCCTTCAGTCTTGTCCTGATCTTCCCAACGTTTATCACTCCATGCAATGTTCTTGAGAGTTTCATCTTTATTCATGATAAAGTTTCGAAGGCTATATGCTGAATTGCAACTCCTCAACTCATCCAAATCTGCATGTTGCATTAGAAGGTTGACAATATCTTTATTAGTGTTCAACTTGCCATTATTAACTTTCGACAAATGCTTCTCGTGAAGAGAAAAAGCGGTAGTCCACAGGGATCTAGGTTGTATGACATCATGTGCATATCGAGGAGTGGAAGTGTCTTTAGATGTCACATTCGGATTCTTCTGTGTCCAATCAACTTTACATTGTTTAAACACGATAGATGCAGCGAGTTTCATAATACGTTTCTGTTCCTGCTTCTTTTCTTTCACACGCTCCATATCAGCTCTGGTCGACGTCATCTCATCATCCCAACGGCAGACATATGTTATATGTTCGTTGTTCTTCAACGTGTCAGAGAATGACAACTCGGGCATCTCTAATGTACAGCTTGAATCCAGTTGATGCATACGTGCTAGAACAACCTCAAGGAATTGATCAATGGGCGCATCCATACTCTCAGCCTTAGTGGTGAGGCTCACTTTCTGCTTCACTCCATTTCGAAAGGCCGAGTAATATTTTGTGAATGTTGCCAGATGAGACGTTATATCAACACGAAAGAACAGTTTTGACTTGATCTTCTTTAGCTCTCTAACAGCAGCATTAGTTCCGTTGCTGCCGCCAAAGTTTAGATGGAGAACTGGAATGTGCAACTCATCACATACATCAACAAGAACTTTGATAGCAAAGATCCGAGCCTCGGCTTCCTCCTCTGTCCAGGGTAAGCAGAAGTTGCTCTTGATCCGCTCTTGGGTCTCCTTATCAAGGATCATTTTAAGTAAGCAATAAATACGAGAGTTATACCCGAACATGGCTAAATTGTTACCATAATCAACATTGCCAGGTATCTGTGCAAAGAAATCGGATACGCAAGCAAAGGCAAGAGCTGATACATTAGCCATCATGTCTGTTTTGGATGTAAAGTTTGTAAATCCCTCAACTGTATAAATACTATTCATCGTCACGCAAAGTAGAAGGCTTAGTACAATGTTAAAAAAGTGCTCGTGACTCCAACTCTTTATTTTCGACTCTTCTCCACAACCTCTTCTCCTCATCACAGATAGTGACGATTAACAGTAAGGATCACCTTACCAAATAAAGAAGACAGTAAAAGATGATTGATTACCCGGATGAAGGTGCTGTATCATCAGAGATCGATGACAGTAACAGCACTGAAAAGATGCAGACGGAAGACGATGAATCAAGCGGCGATATTAATATCGAACAACAAGAGAAGAACGATGTTGATTTACAAAATAATACCAACAAAGATGATAACCAAGAATTATCAGCAGCAGTAGATGTTACAGCTGAAGACGATGACGTGGTTGCCGCTACTACTTCCAATGACGATGAATCGTCTGTAAATAAATCATCCAACATGGCGGATCAAGACGAACAACAACAAACTACCATCGAGGAGAGTCGTACCTCCCACCAATCAAGAGGCTTCCTTCCTCTCCGTGCATCATTCAGAAACAAAGATCAAGATGAATTTGTAAAGAATGGTGCACGCGTTAAAGCTGTCTTCACTTCTTCCTTCCGTGTGGTAGCAAATGGACTATCCTCAACTAAAGGGGATTCAAATGGTGATAATGTTAATGTTGGGGATAATAACAGCAGTGGTAGTAATGGTAAACGTAAAATATCAAAGACAGACTTTGTTCATGCTCAGGATTTAGCCCAGGAAAAGACTGAGGAGTGTATGGCATTGAAGAGGGTGAGAAATATATTATTATTGTTTGATTCTTTTATAATTGTGGGTGGTAACTCATCTCACAATATTAATCATTAATCCCCACAAACTAACAATCCCTTTATCCTTTATACCATTCCGAATTTAAATACCAGCAATTGGAAGATTATCAAACAAAGATGAAAGATCTTCGGAATGAAATTAGCACTTCCCGACAGGATTATAATCAGCTCAAGGCAAAGAATGATCGTACGACAGAGGCACTCCAAATCGCTGGAAGTAATGCCGCTAATGCCCGTGCTGAGGCAGATGCTAGTAATGCCCGTGCCGAATCATTATCTGGTCAATTGAATGATTTACAATCTGTAATTGAAGAGACTAAGCGTGGGATGGAGGTAGTTCGTAGTGAACATGATGAAGGTACGTGTTTGTTCTGTATTTATATTGTGTGTTGTGTTGTTTTGATTGTATATAATTATATATCCGATTTCAATCTCCACCTACATTTATTCCCTCGTCGCCTTTAGTATCACGTGCCTCTCGATCAGTGGAAGCACGTTTAATTCAGGTGGAGTCTGAACTAATTAGAGCAGACAGGGCAAAGAAGGATGCCGTTGATGAGCGTGACTTTCTCAAAGCACGTGCTGAAAAGGCAGAGAAGGTTGCCAGAGAACTCCAAGATCAAAATGATGATTGCCGTGATGAGAACCGAGTGTTGAAGAAGGACGTACTTGAGCTGCAAGAGTTGGAGAAGGTTCGATCTGATCGAACTGCTCGTGTTGAGGCTGAGTTTCAAGAAACCCGTTCTAGTTTGCTTGAGGCAGCATGTGCTTGTGCTGAGGCAGAGTCTACTGTCACTACTCTTCGTAGTGTTATTGAAGAGTTACGCGCTGGTCATGAAACTCAACATGAACAAATTGAATCTATCCGTGACAAACAGTCTCATGAACGTGCCAAGCAAAATGAAGCTCTGACACTTGTGGAGCGTCAAGCCCAACAGTATAAGATGTTGGCAGAGGAGAAGGATGAAGAGATTCGAAAGTTGAAGATGGATAAGACCGCAGCTGAGAAGCAAGTGGATAAGATGAAGAGTCGTCTCTCACGTAATGAATCCAACAAGCAGCAACTTGCATCTCGATCAGAGAAGGTTGATTCGGCATCAGGAGCTGCATCGTTGTCTGCAGTCACACCTCACCACACATCAAACAATCTTGGTTTCATCAACTCATTTGGTGCCAAGGATGATGCAGCATCAGTTGTATCTGAAGAAACTAAGATGCGCAAGTTTGTTTCAGAGTTGCCAAAGAGGGAGACTTCTTCTACATCTTCCAAGCCGTCCAATGCAACCACTGCTGTTAATAATACCTCCACGGCATCCAAAAAGTTGACATACTCCAACCAAAAAGAGAACCAAGGCAAGCAGAAGAAACAATCCACTGCACCACAACGAAAAGCGGCATCTAGGGCTGTTTGCTGCCTTTGCAAAAGGGAGGGAGGCATGATTCTAAAGTGTCAGTGTGATGATTTGAGTTGTAATGCTCGTGCCCATCCAATGTGTATCGGCAAGTTCCGTGGTAATAACAATAGCGGAAAGACTGTGCTTTGCAAAGAAGCCAAAGAATGAGTCCTTTTTGTAGTGGGCGTGTTACATTGTTGATGTATCATTGATCTTGGTATGTGTGTTTATAATGATGCAGGGCGACTGGTAGATCTCTGCCTTGTAGTAAAAGTAACCTAGTATCTATTGATTGAGTAAGAAGTCTGCAGTTCTTCTTGCTGTTTCTTTTTGTTGATCTGTTAATGTAATATCTCGTATCCCGTTGAGTGAAAAGGTACTACTCTTCTTGCTGGCCTCGTCATAACTAGCAAACCCAGAATGGTTAGCTCCTTTAATAGTTTGCATTCTACTTCTTCTTGGTAACTTTCTTAATAGATCTCTCTTTTGTCGATGTGATGTAAACTTGGCAAGATCATCATTTGATCCAAGTAGTATGAGTACACGGAAAGTTGATTCATCACTGCTGTTTAATGTTTGAAGGTTGGGTACACTTTCAACAAGATTTCCTGCTCCCCACACGATTATTTGTGAACCTATTCTTGATAATGATTCATCTTTTTTACTCAATTTGATTGTAAGATGCTCATCATCGGATTGTTGTACTACTGGTGCAAGTTGAAGTGAGTTATAACCACCCATACTATGACCTCCTAGGTCCCATTCCAATATGACACTCTCATTATCTTTCTCCTTTGATTTGTCATTATCATGTTGCTTGTAATACTTTGCAACATCTCTTCCTGCAGACTTTAGTATACGTCTAACATCTTGAATACTTCCACCAAGCTTTGCGTGAGCAAGTCGTAACGGTTCGAGCGATACTACTGCAACCGGTATACCATACATTGATATTAATGAAGCAACATCTGCATATGCACTGTGATGTATACCAAATCCAGGAAAGAAGAGTAAACATTTAATAGGATTACTGTGTGTAGTAGTATCACCACTGCTTTCTTTTGGTGGAAAGTACAAGTCATATGAATGCCTTTGCAATACTCTTCCTTCCTTAATCTTCTCTCTCAATTGAACTCGTGTGCTGTGATCGGCACGCTTCCGACTTTGTAATACAACTTTAAAGCGTTGTAATACTTGAAATACTATAGGGCTTAAACGATTGAAGATTACATCCAATGATATTGGTGATATTAGCGATAGTATTGTCATACGAAGAAGATATATTGGATCAAAGTTTGATAGTAATGGATGATGATTGTGCATGATGGGAGTAGATGTCAGTGCAATAGAAGATGAAAGTATTGCAGAGTGTGAAGTATATGGAGATAGTATATTGATGCATGAAGAAGAGAGAAGATTGATTGTATCTCCAATTGGTATATTTGATGTCGGTAAACATGAACCCAATAAACTTATCAATAATGCAGGGAATAATATTTCCATCATAAGCTTGAAACCTGAATCTAGTTTGTTCAAGTTTGAACTCCATGTTGTTGAATCATATGAACTAAAGCAATCAATGATATTTCTCATGCATCTAATTGGATTCAGGATAATAGGCAACCAAGATCTTGTACTCGATATGATGTTTCTGGGCTGTAACATTTGATGTTTATAGAAGGCGTGTTGGTATCCTGTTGGTTTGTTGCGGAGATGTATATGTACTGCGCTACCTTATACTATTGTCCTATGCTTACTACCTTTGATATCCATATCATATCGAACAGCGTATTGCAACAGCGCCGCCCATTCTTAATTCATAACTGAGTGAATAGAATAAGGATATTGTACTGAGTTTTGAGTTTCTTTATGTCGCGAAACCTTAAACATCTAATCACTTGCTCGTCACTCTCTAGCCATCTATCAACCAAACGTCATCCTACTCCACATCATTAAAGTAGATGTGTAGTTTTATTCGCCTCATCATGATTAGAATAATATGTAGTTTGCTGGTCTATATTGTCTTTGCCGTCGTCTACACAGATGCAGTACCTTTCTTCAAATCTAAACATCATCGTCATTATTATCAAGGTAGAGGCTGGGTGTCATCACATACCAAAACAGTAAGAGGATCGCATCATAATCAACTATCAGTAGTAAACTTTCCTCGAAGAGGAAGTACCGATTCTTTTACCAATGATACAAACACGGAGGATACCAAACATAAGAAGAAAAGATTGGTAATTATAATTGATGTTGATAATACACTCTACTCTGAACAACAGTTATTATCCGCCACGGGACATGGAATAGAAACACAAATTATACAAAATACACATTTATTCGGACAGTTACATTGCAATCTTTCATCTGAGGAATGTAATGAGTTATATAAAAAGTATGGTTCAACTATTGAAGGATTACGATATACGTTGCCATCACATCAAGTTGATGATATCATGTCAAAGTTTTATAAAGAAGTTTATGATCCAATTGATTTCTCATGCTTGTTAGGTATTATCAAAAATAATGATACAATTATGCATAAATTAGATAGTGATACGAGGTCGGGATATGATCATGGAAATGCATTGCAACAACGACGAGCATTATCAGATTTTTTACAATCACTTACTCAAAGTCACACAGTATATTTAGCGTCCAACTCACCAAAGGCTCATATTCAGCGTGTTGTTAATAACATGGGGCTTGGTGATGTAGATTTTGCCGACATTTTATCACCAGATATGAATAATGGTATAAAACAGAGTGGAAAAGAAGATGATGATGGTTTGATATATCCTACAAAATCATCACCTGCTCAATACTACAAACATATATTGCAGAGACATCCATTAACTTCCAATCGTCTCATATTATTAGACGACTCACTATACAATCTACAACAAGCCAAAACAGTGGGTATTGAAGGGATGCATATTAATGAAAGAACATTGGAAGAAGGTCTAGCACAAGCATTAGGACATATACTACCTCCTGATCAGTACACTTTCTCTGATGTTGAATATCTTCAAGCAAAGAATGTGATTGATATGAATTCGATCAATCCTTTAGTATGGGAACAACTTGCAAGAGAGCTTGCATTGCGTATACAACAACAAAACTCGAATGTGTTACACATTGCTGACTTGGGAGCTGGGATGATATCCATGCTTGATTTGATATTGAATGGTGGTGGTAATAAGGAAGATCGCAAGAAGCCAAGCTTGATATCGTTGATTACTACAAATCTTGATCCGGACAGTAATCAACTCACAAAGCTAGAGTATTATGCATATGAATCCAACTTGAATCTTTTACAAGGGAGCAAGGAAAGACTGCTTAGAATGGGATTTCAACAAGTTGAAGACATTACAACCACATTTAGATTCTTATTATCCAAGTCTTCAAATGATATAGAGATTACAGTACACCTGCTTTCACATGATTTCCAAGATGAACAAAAACCACCGCCGAAGGAATTGGATCTTATTATTGGATGTTGCTTTGCTGATTTGTTTGAACCAGATCAGCTTGCATTATCATTACAAAGATTTGCTCTGGGCAGTGATAGTGACCGACCTCCATTGATTTACTTTCCAATTACATTTGCAGGGCACACTCAGTTTGATCCAGCATACCCATCAACAGGCCACAGACCCAACAATTCAATGATACCGTCTGATACCACAGCATTTAGAATGTATTCAGATTCTCTCACCAGTCATGGTCACAACTTGGAACCATCTTTAATAGAGAGTTCAATCAAGTCTCATGGCGGATCACTCATAACAAAGGGGTCATCTGATTGGATCATCGACCCCTCGTCTGATACACATTTATGGGAGACTATGCTTTACTTCTTTGGCATGTCTGGCGCACGAGAGATGACAAAGTATTATTTAGATGCTGCCAGTTGGATTGAACAATGTCGACTGAATCCAAGAACTATTGTTGTTTCGAATGTTGACCTGTTATTTCATCTGAAAGCTAATCCTCTTGGGGTTGATAAAGATACTGCTTGTGGAGAATCAAGTTCCAACACAGTAGTGACAGCACAAGAGATTCAGTTCGTCGCTCCATACAATGTCACCACTGTTGAGAAAAGCTGGGATGCATCCAACCTAGATCCTGATCAAGTAGAAATCGAGTCCTTGTGTTCGCTCATCTCATCTGGTACCGAACTCAAGATATTCAAGGGGTCTTTTGATGCGGCTTCCCTTGATGTGAACATAAAAGGATTGGCAGATAAATCAATGGAGTATCCGCTAGCATATGGTTACAGTCTTGTTGGAAGAATTGTTGCATGCGGCTCAAATGTTGATAAATCATTGATCGGCAGACTTGCCTTTACATTTTCTCCTCATTCAACAAGACTACTGGTAGACAGTGTTACAATACAACTCGTACCTGACGGTATGTCTGCAGAAGATGCAGTATTCTTCCCTTCTGTTGAAACAGCCTTATCGTTGGTTCATGATGCGAATGTTAGATTGGGTGAAAATGTGGCCATATATGGTCAAGGTAAGAGAGTTTGATGCCAAGTATATAATATATGCACATATCTTTCCACACTCATGTAGCTAATGTTATACCTTACAGGTCTGATTGGACTACTGGTCACGGCTGTTTTGTCAATGCAATCACCTTCCTTGACATCGTCCTCTGACTGTTTCAGTTCCATAACAACTTTCGACACAATTGAAGATCGACTAGTACTTTCGAGTAGAATAGGAGCCACTAGTGCTTTGCAACCAAACTACTCATCAAAGGCTGGGCCTTTTGATGTTTCGATCGAAGTAAGTGGAAACCCTCGTGCTCTACAATCGGCTATTGATCACACATCAAACAATGGTAGAATCATCGTTGGCTCGTGGTATGGTGATTCAGATGTAGTATTGAAGCTTGGCATTGACTTCCATCGTAGTGATAAGCACATACGAGCATCTCAAGTATCCACAATACCACCTTCTCTTACCGGATTGTGGAATAGAGATCGGCGTTTTGCATTAACTTGGGCATTGATCAAGTCTCTTCAACCATCCAAGCTTATTACTAAACGACTTAGCCTGACTGAGGCTCAACAAGCATATGAATTGCTAAATACCGGAAGAGAGATCGCTATTGTGTTCAAGTACAGTAATAATAAAGATTTATAAGCAAAGCTTGTCTAAACGCTATTAGTTTGTTCACTCTTCTCCAATCATCTTACCCTATTATACTACCTCCATTTTGGCTGTACACTTCTCATCCATCTTAGATCCCCCAACGACCACTGATACCGTCGCTTCTTTCTTGATTGCCTTGGAAGATTGTCTTTTCCTCTTGTTCTTCTTCGCTTCTTGGGGGCTAGGAGTGATGGGTACGGGGTTTCCATGAAGCCTAGCCCACACTCGAGTAAAGAATCGCTTCTGACTTCCAGGTTTAAGAGCATTAGTCTCCTCTTTTCTAACCTCCTTCGTCCTTTCTATCATAGCCTTTACTTCTTGTGGGACGTGCTTGCATTTCATCAAGTGAGTATGGACTGAGACAAAGTTACTCTCCAAAGCTGATATCGATGACCAGAAGAACTTCCGCTCATTGTGTGTCCCGGTACAGTGCTTACAACATACTCCTTTAGTTCCCACTTCAATGATGCGGCGCTTATTCTGATCCGTATCCCCAAACTCACATGGTTGCAACTGTCCCATACTAACAATCAACAGATGAGCTACAGTACCCATATCCTCCTTGGCTACCAATTCAACACCTTTATAATCAACATT
>Ga0214478_100797_pt1 | contig 17655 bp, 15 predicted proteins | sample M1_20Mar14CPVII9_2_FD_178001 | JGI IMG/M metagenome (GOLD analysis project Ga0214478, IMG submission 178001) | Marine eukaryotic communities from Monterey Bay, California, United States - M1_20Mar14CPVII9sort6BwellD7 | ecosystem: Environmental > Aquatic > Marine > Unclassified | place: USA...
ATACAAGCTGCTATAATGCGCTTATCAATGTGTGGTCGAAGAGTAACGAGAGGAAGGCTTTATACAGAGTGACACAGCTCCTTGAAACGATGGAAGAGTTAGGTTTTCAAGGCGGAGATAGCGAAGTTCAACCAAACAGCCGGACGTATACTACAGTATTGGATACTCTAGCAAAGAGTAAAAACTACAAGGCATATGATATGTCTTTAGAGATACTACAGAGAATGGAACACTTCTACTCCGAAGGATGTTCAGTGAGACCGTGTACACGAGCCTACACTATAGTTTTATCCACAATTGCAAGAAGTCGTCGGAGAGATAAAGCGACGAAAGCTTTCGAGCTTCTCCACAAGATGGAACGAGAATACAAAGCAGGAAATCTTTCCTGCAGACCAAATGTCATATCCTACAACTCTGTATTGAATGCTGCGGCATTTTCAAGTAAAGACTGTGAACAATGCGAGCAAGAAGAGGCTTTCAAAGTTGCATGTTTGACGTTTGATGAGCTACGAATGTCAGACTATCTTCAACCATCGCATATATCGTATGGAACATTCTTAAAAGCAATCAAAAACCTAATGCCAGACAGTGATGTGCGAGATAATCTTGTTCAGGGGTTATTCAGAAAAGCAAGTATGGAAGGCTTAGTATCTGACTTTGTTCTAAAAGAAATGAGAGATCTAGCTACACCTGATTTGTACCACAGTATACTGAAAGGACATACAAATGACTTCGGGATACTCCCAAAGAGTTGGTCAGCCAATGTTTGATATGGCTACAAGAGTACATCGTATCGAAATATCAATAAAAGTAGATGAAGTGACTGTATCAACAATTCAATATGCCTGTTCTATCGATACTAAACTAAATCAGACTAAATCGCTCCCTTTTACCAATAAACAACTATTACCTTTTAAGAGGTGAAGGATACCGACCTGTTACGACCACCACCAATGAAAACAATCTTGTAAAACAGTGACGATAGTAGCAGTATCGGAATATGCACTAGTATATTATTATGATCAATCTCACTCTAGAAGAATGAGATGCATTTGCAATCCATATTAGAGAAAAGATATATTGCATTGCGGTATCCTATTACTGAATGAGTATGATCTAAGAGCGATCGATGGTACGATAGTACCTATAGGCGATTAGTATCGATAGAACAGGCATAATTGAATTGTTGATACAGTCACTTCTTCATCCACTTTTAATGCTTATTCGATCGGTTGTACTTTCGTAGCTAAATACTAATACAATAGGAAGATGCCGTCGGAAACTACTACACCTGATGTTACACAAAAAGATTCAGATGCAGCTACCAAAAAACGCAAGCGTCAATCCAAAGAGGACTTGGAAGATCCGTCGAAGTACCCCGAATTGCAACTCGATGACGATTCAGTGGATCATAGCAACTTGATATTCAAAGAACCACTCTTCAAGAAACCAACAAACATACTATCAATTGCCTACAATCATCACTCTGCAGCTACACAAGAACGTAAAGATATCAAATCTAAAAAGAAGACTACAATGAAGGAACTACACGAATTGCATAAATTATTTCAAAGTAAAAAACAGGAAGTATTGGATATAAACAAGCAACTAAAGCAAAGTTCACAAAAGGTTGGTCAATGGACATCGAAAGTATTTGAATTAGAATTACAAGAACCAAATTGTACATGGAATGAAAAGTTGACCAAGTTGAAACAATTTAAAGCACAACATGGTAGATTGCCGGAGATGAAGAGGAAGAATGAAAAAACCCAAAGTGTTGAAAAGGAATTAGCTTTGTGGCTTGCCGGTATACGTACAAAGGTCAACAAACGTCATAAAACAATAATGAACTATCCACATCGGATCAAGGCATTAGAAGAACTTGGAATACAATTAGACAAAAGTGCAGATGATGTACGATTTGATACAATGTTTAACAAGTTTCTTGCCTACCGACGGGAACATGGGACATGGAAGATGCCAAGTGCAAGCATATGCAAAGAATCTGGTGACGAAGAGTTGTTACTACTACACAATTGGCTATACAGTATAGTGTCCACGTATCGGTATCATTTGCATACCAAAAAAGTGAAAGATGTAAAGCGTTTCTTAGATTTAGATGGCTTTAGCTTTGAACAACCATATGCAACCAATGGTCATGTCTTCACTCGTGATACTCCACCATTTGATGATATTTGTCGACGGTATGTTGAGAATAATGGTGTGATGATTGAAAGTGATAAGAAGATATTAGCAGAAGCATCAGCTAAATCACCATCTAAGGGTAAAAAGAGAGGACCTAACAAGAAGAACAGGAAGAAGAAGGAGAATGATGATGGTGTTCAGGGGCTTAAGGCTAAGGATGAAGTAAAACCAAGTAGTGATACTCTGCCCATCGAGGGAGAAAAGAAAGCTGTTAGGAGACTGGAGATTCGGGAATGTTTGAAATCTGAGCAACACCATGTGTGATGTGATGTATGCTAGTGTTTGAACTAGATACTTAGTAAGTAATACAGCTTTTTACATATCTTTTAAATCTATTCTATCTACCTCTTGTCATATCAAAGATATTGATACTCCATGCTATATCATATAACATTACGGATAATATTCAACTCTTCCATAAGTACCTTTGTTGAGTTGGACTCTATCAACTGAACGGCAATACACCACGAAAGCATACCAGTAGTTGCATTCCAAATGCTGGTTGTGTTTGATAGCTGAGTCTTGTCGATATTGTAAATGATATTCATTTGACTCCATCCTGGCCATTTATCAATCATCCTATTGTATGTTGGATTCAAGGTAATACCAGTGATTGGACTGGAACAATCTAAAGCAAGCTCTTTGAATTGGTATTCCCTCCCGCGTGCTTTTTCGCCGTCCCTTATCTCGTACTCGACTATAATTTCATCTCTGTTCTTTATGTTGCTGTGTCTTAAGTAGCTGAATTCATAGGCTAATGCTTCGACCTCACCCTCCACACATTTGAAATAGCCACTACCCGGTGGAATTGAGAGAGGAAAGAGCTCTCCATAGGGCCCATGCTCTTCACCTAATTCACCAAGTGAATAGAAGTCAATACCGACTATTTATAGGGAGGAAAGGTAAGATAGAAGAATGAGAGAAGAAAGACACAAATAATAGGCAACACCAAATGTACACTACTCACTGATACTTGACTTGGAAGTTGGATCACTAGCAAATAAGGTCTGGGTGGTGTATAGGTTCGTCCAGAACGCGTGAAAGTTCTGTACATATCCACGCCAAAAATCTCTTGTCGGTGAATTCTGTTTCGTTCCTATGAAATGAACACCCAGCCACCGACTTCCAGTATAGACGAGAAAGACTTGATCTTTGTCTGGATCTACATTAAAAGCTTCTAAGGTTTCGGCAGGTAGGCCCCCTTAGTGTACGAATATGATGTGACATGAATGGTGAGGCATACAAGAGACAAACGACAGACATATGACTCATACACGAACTTACCTTGATATGCATATACTGGCCTTTGATAGATCAACATCTCATCTGTTGCCCATTGTACAGATGCCCATAGGCCTCCTTCTCCTTTCCCACCCCTAATTATTCTACATGCCTTTTGATGCTCGCAATGAATATCCAGCCTCTTCAGAACATTCACATTTGCCATCATTACAGACCCCGTGATAATTACAATCAGCCGGGCCGTTACACTCGTTGTCTACAGCAAAGAAGTGTCCATTCTCTTGAAGGTTGCCTGTCCAAATACTCCAATCCCCATCAACATTAAGCAGGTTGTATTCAGTGGTCTCTTGAGACCGTAATAGCCAAGGACAATCGGATTCATCCTCAATATCAGATTTCTTAATCAAATCATGAGCCAACACCCAGGCCCGTTCACTGTAGCAATACTTTATTTGTGCCCCAACAGTGGTTGTGAAAGGCTCACCATTGACAAACTTGCTAATTTCTGTGTAAATTGGCCTTCCATCGTGAAGCCCCAGCGTTTCATTTCGCCTATACTCTCCATTAAAGTAGCTAAACAATAGAGCTCTCGGCTCCTCGATTCCATTAATGATGGCTGCATTCCAAATTTGCTCCCCGTACGTGACAGATAATGAATCTGAATAATATACTCCTCTGTTTTGATTGTAATTAATGTATCCCATACCAAATAACAATGCACAGAGGTTTAGAAAGTATATACCCTTGAGAAATATGCCCACCTTCTTTCGTTTGGAAAATGGTTGCCTTTCAAACTCTGCACAAAAGCATTTGGATAAGGCTGCTTTCTTCATCCGCCGTCCGAATACATCAATCTTACTCAAGTTGAAAGATATATCGTCAAGTTGTTGTCTATATCATTGACAACAGGTCAGTAGTGTTTGTTTAGAGAAGATAAAACATACAAACATTGCAATATCCACGATACAATACTACTCACAGAAATTGCAGGGCAAGCACGTCGAAGAAAATATCCAACACTGCCGTTGCTTGGACAACAACACAAAAGGTATTGAAAAGAAAAAGATATCCCATAACCAACCTAACAATTGCCGCGGCAACAAACCTACTAAATTTCATCCTTGGGAATGTATTGTGTAATGATTTCTTTGTTATTAACCGTAATAAGTAGAGACCTGTCGGTATCTCCTCCTCCATTATTAAGGCAATTATCATAGCAAGGTATTGAGCAATTCTAACACTCGTTGGTACTTGTTCAGGTACAGCAAAAGGATTACCAGGTTCTCCCTCCTCAAACACATTCAATAATGCTAATATTAAACTAATGTAACTGAGGGCTACCATACCCACAGCAAATGCAAATGGTATTGAGAAGAAACTTTCAGTAAATAACCATGAATGTGTAGATTGTGGAAATGTTATTGCCTCTTCTATATATCCCTCAAATGGATTTATATCTGTCGTTTTTTCATCTAATTCATTATTGCAATTGTTATTATCATCAGTATAATCATCCGAGGTATTTGTGGTATATCTCCGTGAAACTGTTATATCTTCATCTACACCATTATCGTTAAATTGACCACTTGCAATATGTCTACTGCAACTACTACCTCCTGGGAGCCTATCACTAGCATCTAAATTAAATTGCTTTGTGCTCAGAACTTGAAAATTTCTTGAAGATCTAGGCATGTTTTATACTGCTGCCGCCGCCGCCACGCCGTGAGATAATACCAAACTAACAAGACCTATTAATGCATCAAAATCTACTAACTATATCCAATCCTAGAGGATCATCTAAAAGCATTGACGACATTAGATAATTCTTCAAACTTCTGCTGCAATTTCGTTATGAAAATCACAGATCACCACCAATGAAATTAATATCCACTGATAAATACAATTATTGCGATGGTAGTATATTAATATGCCAATCTTAATACCAATAAATCTCCCTCTAGATGGATGATGTTATATTGTAATCAACCCCCATATCTAATAGAGGAAGGCCAGAGAGACTGCGGTATCTTATGGTATCCCTTTTGAGTACTCTTCATCATGCATTGGTGCTTCGCTACATAGTCGCTAGCTAGCTATCGTACGCAATCAAATATCGATAACTTCCTCATAATCATCACATTCGTATACATAAATACAGGTCTTAAATCAGTTTTTAACGCTTTTTCCAACAGTGTTGGTCTCTTTCCAACAGTATCGGTCACTTGACCTTTAGGATGCCCCATCACTATTGAAATTTTAACTTTCAACTTGTTGCAACAACCATAACTTATAACCAATGTCATCCCAGCTTGGTCCATCATGGAGTTTACGATCCACAGCCTCACCTCGCTGTCTAACAGCCTATGTTACCACCACTTCAACTGACAGTAGCTCTGGTGGCGGTATTAGAGGAGATTCATCCAATCCATTTGATGATCGACAAACTTATGGTAATAATAATAACAATAACAGAGATGATAGTAGTGGTTATATATACTCAGTAGCATTCGGCACAGAACGTGGCTCGCTCCATTATCGTAACTATCCACCTGCAGAAACTTTATCCACTTCGTTATCATCATCAGGTGGTGGACGTATCGGCGGTGGACGTTCTGGCCTAAGTACAAGAGGACAAAGAATAGGAGGGGATACATCTCAATTATTCATTGATCCAATTTCAACTAATAATAATACATTATCAGAATATGGACAATTGAATTTACAGGGTGCAGTTAAGGGTAGTATTGTTGGTATTGTTCATGCCACTTCTTCTTCTCTGTCTTCGTCCTCTTCTTCAGTGGTATCATCTGGTGGTATGTCAAGTGTAACGAATACAAATCACAATAATACAACACCTGTCTTCCTACTATTGGTAGATGACAATCGTACTAAACCACCAACACAATCATCCAATTCTAATTTAGGTGCATATGCAGCACATTTAATAACAATTAAGAATGGTTCATTTCATAAGTTACCCGCTGCTCCTACTTCAAGTAGTAATTTAGTAACAGATGGCGGAGTTACTATGGGGAGTAATAATAAACCACCTCAGAATCATACTCATAGACGTGGGGGAAGTGGTCCTGGAAGTAGTTCAGGTAGTGGTAATTTAAGTAGTTGGGTTGGTGGAGATACAGGTGGTGGACAAGGTACAGCAACTCAATCATCTCAACAACAACAGGCATTGAGTGCACTACCACGAATGTCATGTGCGACATATCATGTGAATTCTGGATACATATATGCATCGGGCACGGGTGTTTATGGATTATCAAATCAAGCTGTCAAGGCTGTATTAGCTGGTATGTCATCAACAATGTCATCGGGGAATGATGGTGGATATTCAAGACGACAAAATAAGTCATCTCCAACTACATCAATTCAACGGCAACAACAGCATCCACCCATGGCAATATATCTAAAGTGTAATCATGCCTTGCCATTGCCTGGAGTACGTTGCTCGTCAACATCTAGTAGTAGTAGTGGCAGTGGAAGTGGTGGATCGAATAAGAATTCAATGACATTGGCATGTTCAGGCCGTGTAGCAATTGTAGCCGTTACCAATGCATTTTATGCAGTACCATCGTATTTAGATTATAATGTTATCAAAAGTGTTGTTACAGGATCATCAACAACATCAGTATTGGATGAGCAACAATATCAACAACAGCAGATGAATAGTGCATCATCATTACCAAATGTAACGGCGACAAAGTTAATATCTTTTGCACAAAGCTCACAAGTACATCCTGTAATTGCCATGGAGGTTATAACCAATGACACCAATTCTCCAACTACATCATCTTCTTCCGATTTGATGAAATATTATCTACGTCCAATAACAAGTTTAGTCTTATTAGCAAGTGGACGTGAATGTACAACAATACAATTAATATCAATACCAAATCCAGAAAATGTTTGTAGTATTATAAATAAAGGTGGAAGTGTTGTTGGTGGGATGATATCTACAAGTATTAAATCATCATTAATGGAAGGAGGACAACAGGGAAGAGGACAGCAACAGCAACAGATTATGGCAACTTTGCCTAGTCCTATATTGGCAGCAACGTCATTACATTCAACTAGGACGGATAATAGTAGTACTACTAACAGTGGCGGAGACTTGTCATCGGGACCATTAGTTGCCTTATTAACAGTAGATGGGTTAGTTCACATCCGATCACCATTCTGTATAGCCGTACCATTAACATCTATCGAAGTTGGTACACGTCCAAATGATTTCTTCACATTGTCATCATTGCCTTCACCAAATAATGTAATGACTCGAAGTTTAGTAGCAACAAGCTATGCAGGAGAGGCAAGATTAATATCTTGTCATGTTGAAACACCACAAGACTTTGCAGATAGATTGATTAAGCTTTGTATTGATGCATTTGGTTCGAATGGTTTCCCGAGACTTGAACTTGCCGAGGCATTAGGTGCTACGTTCTCTGCTACGTCATACAGTGGACCGGAACCTACTGTTCACAAGCGTTTGTTATTGAAACAATACTTGGAAAGTGTTTTGGGATTGGCAGATGATTTAAGTTTGCAATTCTCATCTTCCTCGTCGTCGTTGGGAACATCACGAGGTAAAGGAGATGTATCCGTCGTGATTTCAGATGATGGACAAGAGAGTGGACTAGAGGTAACAGATGAGCACGTTACAAATCAAAATCAAGACGATGATTATGTCAAGAATACAACAGCAACTGACTTGCCTTCTTCGTCAATGGGTGCAAATTCTCTCCTGACATGTACGGCACTACTGTGTCTTGTTTGCTACCAACTTAATCCTCCCAATGGTACTGCCGCATGTCGTGCTTCAAAAGTTTGTGCCTCTGCCATGGGAACTGTTCGACCTAAAGATTCGGGAATATCCAAAGCTGCCATGTCAGTTTGTGAATTAGTTGCAGATCGATTACTCAAGGAATTGTCTACATCATCATCTAGCAACCGGTCAGCTGCGGTACCTACCAGTGCTAGTATGGAATTCGTGGAGAGTGCAGTATGGTTATTACGATCATGTGGATGCCACCAGAAGGCTATTGATGTACTACAAGAGCGTATGAACTCTCCAGCATTTCGTAATGCATTAGTTGGTTCTAGTAGTATCGGTGCATCATCTTCGTCGGGAAGAGGAGGCTGGAGTCAAATAAAGTTTGATAGTTATATTGCCACACATCTTGGTGAATTGTGGTCAAGTAGGGATGAGCAGTGCTGTCAGCTAGTCCTTACATCGTCTGCAACACGAGAATTGATTTCAAGGAATCCAACATTAGGCCTGAGTGTATTTACAACACTTCATCCACAAAACGGAAAAGAGTGGGAGGCAATGAAGGCATCTGGTGATGATCCTCTCGCCCATCCATTATATCCTACCAAGGTTGTAGAGTTGCTCAAGTCGATTCATCCTCAAGAGTCAAGTGGTGGTGCGCATCAAGAACTTCGTAGTACAGAAAGTTTCTCTCCTCGTTCCAAGGGATCAAGACCTCTACCGATCGAGTCTGGTCGAGCCTTGGCTGTGACATATCTTGAATCAGCAATTGGTATTGCCACTGGACGTCCGTCGTCTCAAGATACTAGTTCAAGTTCGACATATCAACCCGAGTCTCGTGATATTGATGAAAGAAAGGCAGATATGCATGACGAGTTGAGCTATCTTCTTCTTGAGGGTGTGATATCAGAGCGTGGGGATCTCGATAAAGGAGAGGATTCAACTCTAGGATCAGTGTACAGGTTCAAGCTGAGAAGACTATTGAGCTGGCCCAACTCAAAAATCCGTGCTGAGAGGCTTCTAGGATCGTTGCCCTCTTCTTTCCTCCGTGAACATGCACTACTACTCGGGCGATTGGGACGTCATGAAGATGCGCTCAAGATATTATACTCACAGGAGAACAGTCTTGAATTAGCACTTGAATATTGTGATGTTCGACATGAACGGCGGCAAGCTCAGATTGAGGAAGCAAAAGCACGAGGTGATAGTGAATCTATGAAACGTCTGCAGCATGAATGTGCCTACATTCCTCTTGTTCGGGTTGCTTTGAGCTCGGATCCTGACTCAGACAGAGGAACTGCCGCGGCTATTCAAGTACTGGCACTTCGTCGTGATTCGATTGATAAGGCTGCAGCCTTGCGTCTTCTTCCCAAGAATTTGCCCATGTCGTCTTTGGTTCGGCCATTTTTAATTCCTGCGGTGGTCGAAGATCAGTCTCAAGTACGTCGATTGACAATGGCGTCATCGTTGTTGCGCTCTCGATATGTCAACCTCAAGCAGAAGCTTACTGAGGCACAACTCAAGAGTCAATCATCTATTCAAAGCGCACCTGCTCTACAAAAACTTAATCTTGGTGATCCTCTTCACTCATCCAAGTCGATCAGAGCCCGTCCAGTGCATTCTGCCTCTCAATACTACCCTGATGTGATGCTAACCAAGCACTTCTTTCACAGACATTTAGTTATCCAAGCCCAGGTAATGAACAATAGCTCATCTCGAGGTAACAACTCTGCAAGAACACTGGCCAATGTCGCATTTGTAGTTGCTGAATCGTCAGATGAGGCACTTGTACCGACAATGGAGCTTCCTCTCAAGACAATACCACCTGGAGCGACAGGGAGTGTATGGTGTGTCTTGGCAGCATCACCACAACGTCTTGATGGAGCTGCCTATCTAACGTGTGAGTTACGGTTCACAGTGCTTGAAGTCGATGCAGAAACAGGCACTCCTTTGGACTTTAACGAAGGATTAAATGCATCCACTGGATTTGGCCGAACATATGTTGAGGAATTGCAGGATATTGACATTCGTCATACAGAGTTTGGATGAAAGACTGTTGAATTGTAATTAATATAAAGAATCAATGTCTTAAAAAAGATAAAGTGTAGTATGTAACCACAGAAGATAACTAAAGTATTTCTTACTGCACCCACTAGTCGGCATAAGTCTAGAATATGCTGTCACACAAAAGGTTTCATCGGCCAATTCTCAGGCAAAGTTTGGCCATCAAGTGGGGGTATAACAGCATGCAGGTGCTACAATAGTAGATATTTGGCATTGTGTGGATGTATAACAAAGTGATGAACACTCCCAGCATGATTGTAGGGCCCTCCACCATACTTTTACAGCCCCATGTTGGCAGGTTTCATGCCTCAGATGAATGAGGAAAAAATCTCGATTTCCTGCCAACTTCAGCCAAAGTTTGGCCATCAAGTGGGGGTATAACAGCATGCAGGTGCTACAATAGTAGATGTTTGGCATTGTATGGATATATAACAAAGTGATGAACACTCCCAGCATGATTGGTTACACTTTTTTGCATGATTGTATGGCCCTACAACAGATGAAGTGTTCATTTGATATGCATGTACACACTCTTCTACAAGTCTATAAGACACTCTTTCACAAAAATATAATAAAAATATAACAACGAAGTCGATTATTATCTTTGCATTGTCAGCATCTATTATTTCCCATCACACTTTATCACTATCTAGATACATGTTGATGTAAAGTATTGGCATTGTCCCTACACAAAATTAGTCGCTGATGGGTAAAGTTTTGCAGCTTTTGTTCTTTGTACACTCGTCATCTCGTCCCGAGTACGTTGATAGGCACGTAATGTTTTTGCATATTCATCTTTGGTAATATGTCCAGCTTTATATCCTTCCCCAACCTCCTTCAAAGCCAATTCAAGTCCAGAACTTGCCGAGACCATGTAGTGTTTCATTACGTGGTTTGTGTAACCCATCAAATTTTTCCACATCATACCTAAATTATGTCGTGCCATTTCATGTCCACCCTTAGCTGCCATTTCACAGTGATATTGAGCCTTCTTCAAATCGCCATTTTTTACACCCCCAAATCCATTTTTATATGATTTAGAAAGTTGATCATGAGCTTCAATTGACCCAAGCTCTGCTCCCTTCTTGTACAATTCAAATGCCTTACTCCTATCCAAAGGTAAGCCCCAAAGCTTGTACCCATACCCATTTCCCAATTGATAAAATGCCTCCGCGTCATTTAGTTTCATTCTCTTCTTCAATCTTTGAACATGCTCTTTATCTGAACGAGGGTTTGGTACTCTGGAAGATGCGCGTTATCACAATTATTGATGATGAAAGAGAGGAGATAGTAACTTTTGTTAGTATGTACAAAGATAGTCACGTCTAAAATATTGAACACACATGCATTTACACGACAAAACTATACATATGCGGACTTTCCTGCAAAAGGGGCAGAGATCTTTCATCTTGCCCTTGTTTATTTCTTCCTTTGCCGCTTCGACGCACCCTTGGCATAGTGTCTTCCCACAGCAAGTTTGATACATGGTGTGCACATCACATGTTCCTGAGTTGACTGGAATTGGAAGCATACAAATCGGACAATCTTCTTTGGGTGGAGGATCTTGAAATAGAGGATCATCGTCCGATACCTTTTCATCAACAAACCCCATCAATTTCATCACACCGCGCGATAGTCCTTTTACATCCTCCAACATACGTTCACATTCTAAGCACATCCCCTTGCCGTCCGCACAAGCTGCCATTGGCTGTTTGCTCATTGGACCCGTACTACCACATCCAACACAGGTTGACATAGTACAATTGTAATTTTAGGTACACCTTTTTATCTTTTTATTTGATAGGGCAGACAATGGATATAAGAGATATTATAGACATTGAAGATTAATAAAGGATGTTCAAATAACACTAATGATAGAACCGAAAAAAGGTGCATTGCAATTAGTAGCCAGATATCTATACATCTCTTACACAATACAATAGTGAGTAATGCACAAACCGCAAATTATCACATCAAATTTATAATACATGATGTTTATACAAAATGATACAACAGCTCCACGCCACCGACGACGACTTACATTTATTGATAATAGGTCCTACTTTAGTAATAGAATAGGGGCACAGTTCTTTATATTATCACCCCCCTATTACACTCGCTTTGAGTTATTTGACTATTGATCACACATGAGACGGTCAAGGCTCAGTACCCATTTCCGGTATCCTAAGAATCAAAAATGGCCAAGTTATACATTAAATATAGGTCGCAAAAATGAAAAAATAGAAAAAGTGGCCGATTAGAACCACACAGCACTGAGTACTGTGTGGTTCTAATCGGCCACTTTTTTGAGTTTTTATTTTCCGAAAGCTATATTTAATGTATAAGTTAAGCCACTTTACGGGACCCAGGAGGGACTCATTGATCAGCTGATGTGCTTAACCAAAAAGATACCATACATTTGAAATGGTATCCTTTATCCTTCTTCAATGCTACGGCGGCACCAACGACCAAAAGCAACCATGACAAACAATAATGAAGATAACGATAGCTCTGTAAGGTTACGATCAATATATGTATCAACCAACGATGATACAGAAGCACAACAGAAGGAAAACAACGGAGATGATTGGGCATGGTTAAATAATAATAAGAGTAACGGACATAATGATAATAAACAACCTCAAACTGCTGATACTGGAATGGCGGTAGGTGATACTGATAGTACCGATGATGATATCAAAGAAGAAGAAGAAGAAGATTTAGATGAATCAGAGCCGGAACCATTAACATTACCTGAATCTACACATACTCTATTCTTCACTCAACCAATTTTCTCAATAAGTGGAGTGTTTGCAAGTAGTATCGTTTTTCTTTCTTTTGCATGCCTCATTATGGCATTAACAAACAACTTACAATCGAATAGTTCAGCTGGCAATTCGTTAGGTATACCACCAAATGTTGGAGTGAGTTATTAATGTTGTTGTTACTTTGTGCATATGATGTGTATCAATATGTCTCACCCATCTATCTATCAATCAATCTGTTAGATGGCTGTTAGGGTGGCTCAATATCTAAGTATATTCATTGCTATGATAATGGAAGAAGAAATTCCAACTGGTAAGGAAAAACTCAGTGTGCATATTATATCCATTAGACACACTTTTACTAATGCATCTCTTTGTATTTTCCCTCATTGAATAGGCCTCTACTTGCTCAGGACGATTAAAGAGCCAGCATTTAAGAAGAGATTTCCTAATAAAAGTTATAACAAGTTTATTGCATCGGCTGTGCTACGGATAGTTTTGGGATATACATTCCTGGTTAATGTGTTTGTAATCTTAGCACAAGCAACGGGAGTACTAGACATTTTTTACGACGTTTTGGCCCTTCAATTTATTTCTGAATTGGATGATATTGCTTTTAGCCTCGCCAAGATAGAAGTCCTAGGACGGAGATTGCAACGTGCTTGCACAGCTCGACTGTTTCAGACCGAGTGGGAGAAACAGAAGATGGGAAGGAGCAAACGAGCTAGTGTCTTTCTCAAATCTGTCTATTTCGTGAATCTGGCTGCCTTCCTTGGTGGTATGTATGATCTTTGTATCTACTCGCCAAAATAGTGGCTACTTTCAATGCAGTAGTATCACAGTTGATTTTGGTGACGCTGTATGGGAAGACCCTATCATTGTGATCCCAGGGCTACCGGAAGCAGTAACTACCTTTACCCTTGTTTTCTCGTACTTCAACGGTGTGTACGTTCAAGACGGAACTGTCGAAGGCAGACCACGTTATGTGGAGATGCGAAAGTTTGATTCTAAACCCATGGACCCGGACATAGAGTGGTTGGTTACCGTCCCAGCTGAGATTAAGTATTCAGGAGACTCTGGTGAGTGTAGATATAGCGAGATGATCATTCTGTTGACCAGACAAATCTTATACATATAACATCTCACATCAACTACTACGTTAGGCGGGTGGATATTCACTCATCCATACATAAGGAAGGAAGCAACAGGAGACGAAACATGGCTCCTCCGTTCACCAGAAACAGATGAATATGATGTGAGTAGACGAAGAATATTACCGAATACCACTCACAAATCACCACTCACTTATGCTATCTTAACAGCTTCTAAACGTACAAGGAGAATGGAGTATCTGGTTAGGACGAATCGATACAACCGCAGTGAGCATCTCATGTAACCGTTGCAGGGAAGACGCCGACTGTAATTTGAATGGCAAGTGTGAAGACGATGGTACATGCACCTGTAAGACGGCTGAAGAAACAGGGGGCACAAATTACATCGGAACTCATTGTGAAGTGAAGCTTAAGGAGAGTACCTGTGGTACTATTAAGAGTGAGGAGGGTAATGTCACATACAGTATTCAACGTTACTCCGAATCTCCTGGAGCTCCAGCCACAACCCTATTTCAACAATATAATCGTCCAGTGTATACTCATATCGAAAACTACCCAAATGCAACTGCTGGAGACATTTTTTGGTTGTTATATACGGGGCGTCGTTGGTTTGGTTTAACGTTCAACATAATCACCTTAAATGCGACCGAGACAGAAGTACTGCAAGGAACTCAGAACTTCCATGGATTCTGGTCTAACACCTACAATGAGGGAACTATCTATGTTTCTGATGCCACCATTGGTGATTCACCCGTCGGTGTGGACTTTTATCTTATCGGGGAGAGGTAAGCTTGCATGTGGTTTTGTTTCAAAAGCTGTCTCGCTCAAGTATCCCAACTCTGACCCATAACCAACTCTGATGCATACTCTAAACAATGGCAAAGGGGTGACCAATTTGGGCCTTACGGGGCGTTGTATCCTTTACAGAAGGACGGACAAGAAGGTCGAGGATTGTTCAGATGTACAGGCCCACCTACAATCAGGAATGATACGTTCGGTCAAGGTGTCGAGGATTTCCAATGATTGATAAGTACCTAAGTGTTTCTAGATCAATTTGTATATAACATGGATTGCAACAATGAGTGATCTTAATTCTCAATGACAATGATGCGGCTCAGTATGTGTTTGATGAGATATGGAATGGATGTTGTGTACAGTGAAATGAAGCTGATTAGAGGCGGACGAGTGAAAGAAAGTGTAGTAGTAGTTCTCGTGTCATTACAATATTATCCCCACTATAATTAGCCATCTTTCTCAGACAAATAAAAACATTAGCCAATACTCCTCTTTCGCTTGTTGCCGCCTCCTTTGCCATGAGTAGCTGGGATGAACAACATTGGCATGGCATTTACAAACTGATAGAGAGCAGATATCTTTTTCATCTCGAAGTCATTAAGTGCACGCGGCACATCTCCAACAGGGAAAAGTATGTGTCTCAACAACTTGGCCGTCTCAAACCAAGAAAGAACATGAGGCAATGCCTTCAAGTCACGTTCACCATCTAAACTCAAATCAAATAGTGGTTCCATATCATAATCGTCTTTATAATGAAGTAATATCTTTTTGATTGCGACATGCCTTTTGTTTTCAGTGCTCCTATTCAACTTTAGTAATGAAGCAAGCTTGGCTCCTGTATCTCCACGATCAAAGGATATACTCAACAATGTATGATTGGACGAGTATATATCGTTGATACTGGATGTGTTGCAAAGTGATCTACAAAAGTCATCAGATACTCTGGCACCAACTGCTTGATTGTAGTCCAAGTTACATTTTTGCAAAAACTTGTTTTCAGGTAAGCTATTAGCAATGGCTATTGCACCTTCATTACCGACACTATTGACGGCTAGATCCAATGACCTTACATTTCTCAATGTTGCAAGCGCTTCACATCCCCTATCCTCGATTGCATTGTTAAATAACTCCAGCTCCTCAATTAAAGTATACCCTCTAATGGCATCAACTATTTGCAATACCCGGTCATCATCCAACCCAGACATAGCAATCTTAATTTTCTTCAGATTTGCGCCTGACGCCGTCATAAAATCCAGTTGCATCTGTGGAACCCAATGTAACATTATTAGATAAATTGTCAATCATGAGTCTCTTCAGATGCGTATTAGTACCAATAGCAGTTCCTAGTTTGTTGTAGTCATCAGAGTTTTTGGAGTGGAAAAATCCCTTGTTGCGTCCGTTATGGCACGCACCTATTTGCAGATACGTCAATGCATTAGAATTCTGCTCGACCGCAAGCAGTGTATCTTGACAAAGACTATCCATAATTGAGTAGTACACAGATATCACCACCCAACAATGAGTTATTATTTGCGATGAGTGAGAAAATTATGAGAGTTAGCACGGTATCCTCATCCTTTCATCACTCTAGTACTCAATTTTGCCTGAGCTGAGAGCAGTACACATAGTTTGTTAGCAAGTCTGTTTATTATTGATCATATGGATAATATCAGGTGTATACTGCTAATTTCTAAAGTTGTCTTGTTGTGCATATTGCCTGGTATCGATCTTCGTAGCAATATCTTCCTTCCAATAAATAATTTGATTGGCAAACACATCACATGCACCATCTTGACTCTACTTTACACCAGCCAAATAATATAAACAAACAAGTTGAACTCCTCGTAATATATTATCAACTCGATAAACATGAAGTTGTGTGCAGCGTGTCATGAAGATCTACCAAAGGATAAGTTTAGTAAGAAGCAGTGGAAGTTAGAAAAGCGAAGGTGTAAAATATGCGTTAGTGATAATCGAGAGGTGCAGCCCCTTCCACCATTGCCTCCTACAAATAATGATGGATTAGCCAATAATAATGAACCCAACGACGGTGCAATCGATAGTTTATTAGTCTCTATGAGTACAAATGATGAGAATGAAATGATACTAGCATCTGATGAGGATCTATTCGAACAGCCACCAAAAAATGAGGATTGTCCTATATGTTTCATTAGAATGCCGTGCTTGTCTACGGGGTATAAATATAAGTCATGTTGCGGTAAAGTTATATGTAGTGGATGTATCTACGCAGTCAAAAATATGATAAAGGGTGCTGATTTGTGTCCATTTTGTAGAACTTCCGCCCCAAGTTCAAATAAGGAAATAGTTGAAAGGATTAACAAAAGAGCAGATGTTGGAGATGCCATGGCAATTTATAATCAAGGATGCTACTATAATGCTGGTAGTGATGGGTTTCCACAAAACTATACCAAGGCATTAGAACTATTTCATCGGGCAGGAGAGCTCGGTGATGCCAAAGCATACTATAGTATCGGTTGTGCTTATGATAATGGTAGAGGGGTGGAAAGGGATATAAATAAGGCTAGAAATTACTGGGAGCGTGCAGCCATGCGTGGGAACATAATGGCAAGGCACAATCTAGCATGTTTGGAGGGAAAGTCAAAGAATTTTGAGAAGGCAACAAGCGAAAGAGGAGTATTGGCTAATGTTTTTATTTGTCTGAGAAAGATGG